>JGI12576J13900_1000248_pt1 | contig 18069 bp, 25 predicted proteins | sample TtanPargueraPR_5_FD_13900 | JGI IMG/M metagenome (IMG submission 13900)
CGGGAAGGTACCGGGAAATGTTGCTAACCTTCTGATAAGTTTGAAAAGGAATATCGGGGCGTGCGGAGTTATACGCCCCCAATCTGGAGCAGGGGTGGCTCGAACACGGGCGTATAACTCCGGCGGTAGCCGTGGTGGGTTCAGGTAATTTGCTGATTTTATTGGTGAAGCTGGGGTTTGTTAGGGCCGAGATTTTTGGAGTTATACGAATGTGTGTTATACGAACGGGTTCGTATAATTAGCTGTTAGCGAGATAGGAAACTATTGAAATATCTAAACGAAATTCTCATTGCTGTAGGCCTTTCGTTGCTCGCTTACGGTTTTAATCAGCCTTGGACGGCCTACCATGAAGCTGAGCTTCAAGCCATTGAGTTCAAGGCTGAGACTGAAAAGTTTGCATTCGCTTATGGCGAATATGCTCGCAGGGTTAATCGTCAAATAGAGCTATATAATTCATGCCTGAAAGAGGGCTCTGACTGCGATCGTGAAAAAATGAGAGACGAGGTTCTGACTCTCGAGCCGGAGTCCAGAGAGTGGAATACCCGGGCGCACCAGGCAATGGTTGAAAGTCAGAAAACGATGCGGCTCACACAGCATTTTCAAACCATGAAGCGCATTTGGTTCAGTGTTGGAGTTCTGAGCTGCCTCACGGGTGTAATTCTTTTAGGCGTCGGGGTTCGTGGTGCAATTCAGACCGCTAGAAATCGCTAACCAGTCATTCCAGTTCGTTCCGGCCCTGAGGGGCCTCCACCGGACGGCCTTTTCTCCGCTTCGCTGCGCAAAGGCCGCCGCTGAATATTGGCGTTAAATGTACAGAAGGAGATGTCCCATGGGGCTGAAGGGAAGCTGTTTGTGTGGCGAGATAAGTTACGAAATAGATTCTGTGGATATGCCCATTGTGCATTGCCATTGCCAAACTTGTCGTAAAGCCCATGCGGCCCCATTTGCCTCCACTGCGGGAGTAAAGCGCGAGAATTTCCGCTGGCTCAGCGGCATAAACTCTATTTCTACGTTCGAATCATCTCCTGGCAAATTGCGCCACTTCTGCAAACGCTGTGGTTCTCATTTGGTAGCCGAGAGGCCTGCACAGCCACACGTAATTGTTCGGGTAGCCACTCTGGACGATGATCCCGGTTTGAAGCCCGAGGCCCATATTTGGGTGTCGCACGACGTGCCATGGCTTGAGTACGACAGGGTGTGTCAGCATAGCGAATGGCGCGACGACATTTAACAAATCAATCAAGTTCGTTCCCGGCCTAGCGGCCGTCCACCGGACGCCCCTGTCGGGTCGCCGCTTATTTTTGGCGTTAGGCGTAAAAAGGAATGGGATATCACGTCGCTATTGTGAAGACAGAAGGTTCAGTGGACTCGGTGCTGAACGAATCGGAAATCAACACAGCACTGCGGGGTGATTCCGACTACTCGTTCGATGGAGTAATGTTAAGTCGCCGCGGTAAGCCATTTTTGCAGTTTAGCCAAGGTGAGCTTTGGTTGCAGAATCCTGGTGAAAGCCAACTTCAAGAGATGCTTGTGCTTGCGAGCAGGTTGAAAGCCCGAGTTCGAGGTGATGAATCTGAAACCTACTCCTCCGTTTCGCAGATCTATGCGCATCCTGATGATAAAGAGCTCCGAGAGTTGGAGCGAGTCGAAACCAAGAAGATCAAAACAGCTACGAAAAAACGGCAGTGGATATTGAATGCGTCACTATTTGGTTTTTTCGTGTTGATCATTTCTGTGTTCAAGGTAGCAGGTTGGCTGGAATGAAACCGCCTAACAAGTTGTTGTAGTTTGTTCCGGCCTTTGGCCTCCACCGGACGCCCCTGTCGGGGCGCCGCTAAACAAAAGCGTTATAGGTAATGTATGTCTGATACATCGATACCATGGAAGGATTTTGAGTTGAGCGTGGAATTGCATAAGTTTTATGTGGATTTCGCGGTCAAGCTCAGCCTTTTCTACTACGCAGTAACCGGCGGTATTTTGTCGTTCCATTTCTCGAAGGAAAGCCCCTCCGTTTCAGCTCTAGCACTTTTGCTACCTATCCTTCTTAGCCTGGCTCTCGGTGTCTTTTTTCTGTTCGCGGCTCGCCTCGGAATGAACCTTCGAGCCAATATTAGGGATCGTGCTCGGGAACTCGAGTTGAAAGTGTATCCAGAAGGTGTAGTGCTTGTTTCGCTTTGCTCGATATTTGGTGCCACCTCCCTTATCGTGGGATTCACTCTGATCGGTTATCTGGTTTGTTTCTAATGACATCTATAACAAGGCAATTAAATTCGCTCCGGCCTTCGGCCTCCACCGGACGCCCTTGTCAGGGCGCCGTTTATTGCTGGCGTTAAGGCAAAAGGTACCACGTGAAAATTTTCAGCTGGTTCTTTAGAAAACGAGCGATCAAAAAACATGTCAGAGTGCTTGGTCCCGCGCTGAGAGAAAGATTTGGCTATCAGAGGACCTACACGGCGACACAAGTTACGGATACAGCAACTTCGTTGAACCTGCCCGATAAGTATCTTTGTTATGCCATCGCGCTTTATTGCACTAAACAGGAATACGAGCGGAACACAACTCACCCCCAATCAATGGTTATGGATTATGCAACGGCCAGAGCGGTGAGCTTCAATGTAGCGATTGTTACCGCTGTCGGAGGTGTTTCAGGCGAGAGCGGAATTTCATCAGGCGGCGATGCTGGAGATGGGTTTGGCGGTGGTGATGGCATATAGGGAAATTGCTTCGGTGCGAGCCTAGCCAAGCCTTAACAAGTCATTCCAGTTCGTTACGGCCCTAAAGGGCCTCCACCGGACGGCTTTCAGCCGCCGCTGAATTTGGCGTTATATTTTTGATCGCCTCAGTTTTCGGCCTCATTGCATTCTCTTGTTTCGAAATTGTAATTTCCTTTCGAGTCAATTGATCCAATAACAGCTAAGTCATTGCTTATATAACCAATTCGCTCCGTATTGTTTTTCCTCTCGCAATAAGAGTTAGGATAAAGCTCAAGGTTATATAAAAATGCAGAAGCTTTATTAACTACGAAGTTTGAGTAAACTAGATCAAAGCGGCCCCAGAGCTGGACCGTGCTGAATAAAAATCCGATTGCTACGCTCCGCACGACAACCATAAGCCAGAAATATCTTTCTTTGCGCGGCTTTTGCTTGAGGCGAAAGGTGTATCTGAAAACAGGCGAAGAGAGAGTTTGTTGATACGCCCACATGAGTGGCAGTGCAGCCACAAACAAAATCATGGATAAAACTGCTATTGCCAATAAGATTAGCCAAGTATTTAAAGGGACAAGTAAAAAGCTGACTATAGCCGTTGTATAGGGAAAATTTGATGGGTCAGCGCCGACGATGTTTGCCACAATAAACGCACTCACAGCGATCGTTGCCGTTGAGCCAGTCGCTGCCACTAAAGAAAGCAATACTTTAGCGTATTTGTTTTCCCATAGGCGATTAACCAAATAGATAGCCTCACAGACTAGCCCACCTGTGAAGGTTAGTAACCCAAACAATGCGGTTATCGACGAGTATTTTTCGGTGAAAAACCACAGAACACCTGCCCAAAGCAGTAGTAAAAAGCCAAGAAAGTACAGCTTTTCACCGAAGTTCGTTGCATCTGCAAAAGCCCGGAGTTTCTTTGCCCTTTTGAGCAGCTTGACCTTCATCCTCAGACATCCTTGGTACTGTTTGGATATACAGTACACGAATCATGTAGGCTTGCTCAAGGATCTGATAGGCTCGTCGTTTGAGGAGTATATTCAGAGTGAAAATATAACAAAGCCAGGCACGGCGACGTCTACTGCATTGCGGCTTCGCCTCCATTCCATAGCCGCGCATGCTGGCTGGCGTTAAACTCTTCGGTCAAGGCTAGGGTGTAATTTGTGAAAGGGATATTTTAAATGAGCCAAAGTGTTATTTCGGACAACTGGTCTTTACAGAATATTGCTGAGTTGCTTAGTTCTGGTATTGATGAAAGTGAAGCGCACTATATAACCATTGATAAAGAGAATGATTGCTACTCATACGAAGCTAGCATGAGTGCGATAATCAATACCGAAGCACTGTTCGACTTGATAACCGACATTATACTTCGTGATCAAATTTTAGTTGAAGAAAAATTTGTTAATACATGGAATTGGGAAGGAAACCCATTTCAGAAAGCTCTTTCCCAAGGTGTAATACGCCCATATCCATTTTTAGTTGATTATAAAAAGCTTAGACCTCCAAGAGAGGAGTTTATCAGTCGTTTAAGTCTAACATCCGATTTGAAGAAGGATCATGAGGAAAATCGATTGGGTTTCCTCAAAGATAGGTTTGCCCCTCATGGTTACCTATCGCAAACTCTTTGGGGTGGGGCCGGCATGTTGGCAAGAGGTTTCGTTTACGAGAAGGGTTACACTCCCCATCCAGTCAGAAAACGGTTTTTCACTGAAGCTGGCATAATGGTTTCTGGTGAGGATTCTGTTTTAAAGCTAAACAATCTGGTTTCAGAAAAGAGAGCCTCTATCGCCTCAGTCCACAATAGAGGCTCTGAGCTATACGCTTTGAACGTAAACATGCTCCCCTTGCCTATTCGAGTTATACAGGAGTCAAATTCTGCGCGTGACCTTATTGATGTTGCGCTTGAATTAAGAAAAGAGTATCAAGAGTTGAGAGATTGGCTAAACTGTTATCAATTGGCATTGAGTGATGGCAGCTATAAGGACATCATTAAATTTTCAAAAATTCTACAGTCAATCTCCAAGTATGTTGATTCAATGATTGGTAAAGTCGATTCAGATGCCCCTACATTTACTGCGGGAATTGGTGTTCTAAAAGTCGCCATGAAAGGTCAGCCAATTAATGCGCTATCCAATCAGTTTGGCGTTAGATCTATGGTGAATAGGCTTATTGTTAGTCGAAGCGGAACATCTGATATAAAAAAATATTTGGACTTTTTCGGGCATAAGAATTCGGTAGTAGGAATGAAGGTTATAGATCATTTTTCACAAAGAAACGTTTAACCAGCGGTTCCAGGTGACGCCTGCGGCGCACCTGAACCAAACGTTAAATCCTTGGCGCTCCTATCTGGGATCTTTATGCGATGTTATAAATATCGATCATGTGGACAAAGAACTTGGGAACTGCTGATCAATAGGTCCATTTATTTTGCTAGGGCTAGTCAGCTTAACGACCCGCTGGATTCATCTATTAGCATCCGGCAAGAGTATGAGCGGGCCAAGTCGGTTATCCAAAGGCTGGATGATCATCCGGAAGGAAGAAAATCATTTCTGTTTTTTCTTTTGGATAGTCACGATTTTCGAGATCCAAAAACTGATGAGAAGTTGGGATTGAATGGTGCGCTCGAGAGATTCGTTCAAAGTGTGGGAATATTTTCTCTCTCTAAAACCGCAAGAGATGCTTTGCTATGGTCTCATTACGCCGATGGCCATCGCGGAGTTTGCTTCGGCTTCGAAACTGATGAATTAGACATTGAGAATGTCTTCATAAACGATCACGTAGAATACCGCGACACGCCTCCTTTTCAGGATATCTTTCTTGAGCTTACAGAGGAGCTGGGGGAGTTTGTGCGGCCTTGGGATGGCCATAAATACCCTGCTGCGCAGGGAGATGAGTTCTACACCAAGCAGCTATCCAAGCTAATGACAGGAAATCTTTTAGTTAAGTCTACCAAGTGGGAGTATGAGCAAGAGTATCGGCTCGTCTCCAACGATACTGGATTGCATCCATTTCCTCCTGGAGCACTTAAGGAAATTATCGTGGGCAGCAAGATTAGTGATGATGATTTTTCTACCATTTCAAACATAATTTCACATCCTGACTATCAACATGTGCGGCTGCGAAAAGTCGAACCGATCCCAGGAACGTTCGACTTTGATGTTACGGAAGTTGGCTGACTCTACTCTAGGGCCGACCAGCAGCTGATTTAACCAATGCGTCAACGGGACCTGTTTTCCGCTCGCGCTCCAAACAGGCCCATTACGCTGGCGTTATATCTGAATAGACATGGACATAGAACTGTACGAGAAATGGGTTACTCGCAGCTTTCGGTGGATCAGGTCGAATAAGGACCAGAACTTACCGCACCATATTCAGATGCTAGGAATAGTAGATGCGGAACTCAGGGGCATTCGCCGCCAGCATATATTTGATGCGCAAGGAGTTCCAATCGAAGACGAGCACGGCATCTTGATGCTAGAGCGTTATCAGATAAAGGCTCATCTTTGGGTCTTGGGCGCATACGAAGTTGTAAGGATGATTGGTCAACGGCTTTGGGAAGATGGTTCGCTTGCGCAGGACTCCTCCATCGAAGCAGTCAAAGAGACCAAAAAATTATTTGAACGACTCAGGATTCCCTTAGCCAAGCTAGAGGCTAGTAAACGCCATAAAAAGACTGACTATGATGTACCTTATGCCGGTGTGGGTGATCGGGGACTCGGCTGGCAAGTCAGTGATGAGACCATAATCTACCAAGAGGACCTATCTGAACAGTTGTTCGTTATGTTCTCGAAAATGGCGCCAAGGATATAACCAAGTGGTCAACGGGACGCCAACTACGCTGCGCTCCATTGGCGCCCATTACCACCGGCGTTATACACAAGGAAGTAATCAATCATGGCAAGGAATCGCGGCCAAGGCGGGCCAATTGAATCAAGGTTGATCAGCCTCTTTGCTTCTCTATTTTTCTCTATCCCGACGGCAGCCTTCGTTTGGATCTGGGTCAATTTGGAGTTGGCCCTCTACTGGGATGGCTTTCTCAGTAGTAATTATCTCGTAACCTGTATCATCGTTTTTGCTGTGTTGGCTTTGCTGCTGCCGCAACTCTTTCCATCTATTCTCGGGGGTATCTGGCGCGGCATAGCTAAAGCTTGGGGCTGGCTGGGCTGGTAACCTTATGTATAACAAGGCAATTAAATTCGTTCCGGCCTTTGGCCTCCACCGGACGCCCTTGTCAGGGCGCCGTTTATTGCAGCGTTAAAGGTAAATATGAAAGAGTTAGACGTCGAATCTGTGATGCCCGCACTTGGCGAGGCGGTTGATGCTACTGCGGCGCAGATGCATGCAGTCCATGGACGTTACTGGGAAAGCCGCCTCGACGTCTGTAAAACCGTTTTAACGATTACTGCTGCAGTGTTGGTTGGCACCGTCTCCTTTTCAAGCTCTCTTATTGGCCCGGGAAAGGAGGGGCTAGTATTTCCATCCGTTTTATTTATCTCATGGGCGCTTTTCGTGCTGTCAGGGACGGCTTCGCTCTATGCGATGTGGCACCTATATAAACTGAATTCCAATTATGTTTTGCTTACAAACAATCAGCCCGCGATCCAAGGCGAGCTTGAAAGAGTTGGCCCTCGAGAGTCTGAAGCGGAGCTTAAAGCTGAACTTGATCAAATTGTTGTTGAGCTTACCAACAGGACACTGTCGCCATTGAAGGTGTCTGATCAGCACTCACACTACTCGCTAAGTGTTCAGTTAATTACTTTTGGGGCGGCCCTTGTATGCTTCTTTGGCTTCGGGGTCGCGCAAATCCTTTAACAAGGCCAGGCACGGCGACACCTTTTTCGTTGCGGCTTCGCCTCCACTGCAAAGGCGCGCATGCTGGCAGCGTTAACTGAATCATGAAGATAGATCGCCTGATCAATGACCAAGGAGATTTCCTGTGTTTTGAAGTTGATAACACAAAGGTCTCAAGGGTGGGCATGGCGAAAATGATTTCAAAGCTCGATGGCGTCAAAATTCTTCATTACCCAAGGTTTTACGACGATGAGGTTTTTTGCGAGTTCGAGTTTGGTGGGTATAAATTTGAAATGACCGAGCCTTATGGCGATAGCTCGGTTTATGACGTGGTTGCGCCTAAACCAAATCTGTCCGAGATGCACGAAGTAGCAGAGCACTTCGAAAGCACCAATGCAGTGAAAGGTGGTGATTTTGCTCAAAACGTTTATTTTCTCTGCTCTTGGGTAATATCTTCAGCTGTTCTAATAGGCCTCGTTGTTGGAATATGGCGCGGAGTAAAGTGGCTAGCCAGTTAACCAGTCATTCAAGTACGTTCCGGCCTGACGGCCTCCACCGGACCGTCTTGCCTACGCGGTGCTCCGGCAAGGCGGCCGCTTAATATTGGCGTTAGGCCTATATGAACTACGAACAATTTCTCAAATCGCTTGAAGAAAGTGGTTGGAACGTGCCCAATAAATCGTTTGCAGCCAGAGTCTACACGCCTGACTGGCAGGTCGCTTTCATTCGACATGGAGGCCGGTTCCAAACACCTGGTGAAGTTGCCTTTGTAGTTGGGCTCCGAAAAACCTTTCTGCGCGATCGGGAAAGACAGCACTCTGAAATCCCGAAAGAGGCTCATGATTATCCTTTCAAACTCAGCCTTGACGATCTGTCTTCGCGAAAGCTCAGATACGTAAGTAGGCTGTTGAACTACGATTTAAGTTCGCTTGAGAGTTCAGATGGTTGGGAACGTATTTTGGAACTGTTGAACAAGAAGCTACCTCGGATGCTTGAGTCCTACTCTGGCTCTAAGTTGCGGAAAGAAATAAAAAAATATGGCCAAGATGGCTATATCGAGCAAGTTTGGGTGGAGGACTTGGCCTAACCAGTCATTCCAGTTCGTTCCGGCCCTGATGGGCCTCCACCGGACGGCATTTTCTCCGCTTCGCTACGTAAAGGCCGCCGCTGAATGTTGGCGTTAGCTATCACTAGGTATTGGACAAATGGAAATGTCAGTCGTGCTCACATCATCGGTAATTGCTGCTTTGATTGCCGGGATTTTTGCCTATCGCCTCGGAGAAAGGCAAATACAAGTGGAGAACATCACGCAGGAACGTGCCAAATGGAGAGCAAATGTTAAAGAGCTGGTCGACGGTCTGATTACCGCAGCGCGTAATCATGAGGCAGAAAAATTTGAAAAGTTAGTCGCTCAAATACAACTCAACCTGAATCCATTTGACTCAGACGATAAGGCACTTCTCAAGGCAGCTAGGAATATCTACGAATCAGACGATCAGGAAATAGCCATTAAGACGTTTGTAGAACACGTGACGCTCTTGCTCAAGCACGATTGGGAGAGGGCAAAAGGGGAAGCAAGGCTGGCGTCTGTGTTTTCGTCACCACCTAGGCGATTGTCATACCAAGAGTATGTTCAACAATCCGAATCCCACGACCCCGCTGCTGAAGTAGCCAAGGACAATAGAGGACTCTGGGCGCCGTTTCTCGGATTGATGTTTGCTTCAGGAATACTGTTCTTTTTAGCGGTCGGTCTGAAGGAGCCTTTCAGTCAACTACTTCGTCACTTCAACGACCCTGACGAAACTAAAGCTTTCGTTGAGTGGCTGATCTTTACCCTTGTTTCCGCACTATTTGGCCTGATCTGGAGTTGTCTCTATCTTTGGTTCAAGAATAGTGAGAAGAGATTCTTGGATCGGTGGCAGAAGCGTAAAAGCTAACGAGGGGCTGCAGCGGATCGCTTTACGTTCAATTAGAGGTATAGATGAATATAGTTGAAACAGTTGTTCTTGGTGTTGTCAGTGGCGTTTGCACTACTGCAATTTTATATTTGGCTGGCCTCCTCGCAAAAAACCATGTACTGCCTTGGTACCAGAAGTTGACGTATAAGGGAGTGGATATAAATGGTACTTGGGTTACTACCGTTACCTCATCTTCAGGAATACATGGCCAGATGGAGATGACCATTAAGCAAAATGCTCATGACTTAAAAGGCGACGCAACTATTGTTCAAGGGAAAGATTTAGAGAACCCCAGTCAAGTGACGAACCTTAGTATATACGGTCATATGTGGGAGGGCTTCATTACTCTTAATCAACAGAGTAAAGATCGGACTCGTCTCTCATACTCGACTTCTCTCCTTCAAGTATTGAATGGCGGACTGCGTCTGAAGGGAATATATTGTTTTCGTTCTATACAAACGGACAACATCGAGTCGCTAGAGGTTGTATGGGGGCGTAAGGATCAAAGCCAAAGCTAACCAGTGCGTCAACGGGACCGGTTTGTTCCGCTGCCGCTCCACAAACCGGCCCGTTACGCCGGCGTTATGTTTTCAGAGATAGACATGAGAATCCCAAATAACTATATAGAATCATTTGAGAAATTTGTTTTAGGAGAAAATGATTATCTTCTCAATTTATTGCAGGGTAATAATAATTTTGATTATCCGTTCGGGTATCTTTTGGGGAAACTCTCCGAGAGAGAGCCTGAGCTTCTAGGTTTGATCAAGGATATAGAAAAAAATAAATTTCACGAAGATGAATTTAAGAGATTTATTTTAAGCTTAGAGCGAGCGAATAACATAAGAGAGGCGAAATCGCTTGTCATCAAAATCAAAGAGTATGAAAAAATTGAAAAAAGAGACTACATATCGCTAAAAAAACTAGAATTCATAACGGCGCACCTCAAAGATCTTGACTTTGAGAAAACTGTAAAATACTACAGCTCAATATACAGATCTTTATCTGAAGAGAGTAATCTATTCAACTGTACAGTCGATGAGTATGTCGCATTTAATGCTCTTAAGTTAATGTATCAATACTATTGTCAGTCGACAAAAAGGTTCGTCGTTCCAGAAAACAATAAACTAGAACAGGCTTATTTCTCCAAAGGTATTTCCCTGAAGGAAGTTGATTCACAGTACAGTAAGCACAAACTGTTGACAATTGATGAAAACTTCACTTTAAGCGACAGCAATATCCCTAAGGTCTATGACAGAAGAATTGAAGAGTACGTGCTAATAAATGAAATTTCATCTGAGCTAATGGACTTTTTTAGGAGGTTAATGAAGCAAGGCCTTATAGGGTCCATCGCGCTTCGGCCTGAGTACTCGTTATCTGGTGGAATATCTGACTTATCAATTGCCCTTGAAGAACTTGAGCGTGGAGAGGTTTTCTCTTTTGAGAATCTAGGGGAACCATCAGTAACAAAATTGTACTCGAAAGATTATGATACCCTCTGGATTACAATTGATAAGCGAAACATAACTTTCGAAGAAATCCTTCAGGATTTCGATGTATATGACGATAGCATCGTGACGCAGATTGTCCATCTAGAATATGAAAAAATTGAAAATTCAGAGCATTTAATTACACATATAGATCATGAGTATATCTTTTATACCGAAGATGATTTTTTAGAGCGTCAGGAAAATTACAAGCAAAAGGGTAACGCCAGAAAAAGGTATAAAACGTTCAAAATTGACGGCTCGAAAATACCTTTCTTAGTGGGTGGCGTGTGCGTCCTTTACTACATTGTTGGAAAGTTTTTTAAAGAAAAAGAGCTTCTTGAAGAGTACTTTAAAGAGGTTCTTAAAACATAACAAGTGACTGTGGTGTCAATTCCATAAATTAAGCCATTTCAGCCCGCCATGATTCCTGGTTTTTGATCATGGTATTGAGCACCACAATCATCTTTCTCATGCAGGCGATGAGGGCGACTTTCGGGATCTTTCCCTGGGCCTTCAGGCGTTCGTAAAAGCGTTTGAAGACCGGGTTGCACTGGATGGATGAGAGCATGGCCATGAACATCACGGTGCGGACTCTGTGGCGGCCACCTCGTATCCTTCGTTTGCCATTTAGCTTGCCACTGTCTCGGTTGATGGGTGCTACGCCAACAAGCGCTGCGATCTCCTTGCGGTTCAGCGAACCGAGTTCCGGGAGTTCACTCAGGAAGGTGTAGGCGAGCACTTTTCCGACGCCTGGCACGCTGGTCATGATCTCCATTTTGCTGCGCCACTGATCCACCTTGGCCACCTCCTGCTCAATCTGTCGGGTGACGGTTTCAATCTGACTCTGGAGCATCCGGAGCATACTTTTGATCGACCGGTGAAGGGGGTTCGGCAGGATCTGGAGGCGGTTTTTCTCCATGGTGGACATTTCCAGAAGCTGAGAACGTCGGACCAGTAAGTCCCTAATCTTCTGGGAGGTTTTGTCTGGAATAGGTTTGAACTCAGGTTTCAGTGTGGCGGCATACTGCGCGATGACCTGGGCATCAATCCGGTCGGTTTTGGCGAGTACGCCAATGGCCTGTGCGTAGCGTCGGACACTGATGGGATTGACGATGATGATCGGCAAACCAGCTTGGTCGCAGGCCTGAACCAGGGCCTGTTCATATCGGCCAGAGGCTTCAACAACGATGCGTTCGATCGAGTAGTTTTTAAGGATACGGACAAAGCGGCGAATATGCGCTTCGGTATTTGGGATGGTGTAGAACTGCCCGGAGGGATGAAGAGCAATGTCCAGATTGGCCTTACCGACATCGACGCCGACATTGACTGGGGTTTGGATTTCCGTGTTGTTCATAATAAGCTGACTCTGCCTTGCTATACGGGCTCGAGGCCCCGATGACTGTTCGAGTTATCGCTTGAGAGTCATGCAGCGCTGCACACTTGTTATCGGTCTCTCGACAGAGGAGCCGGTCAGGCATCGAGCTGCTGCATGAAGGCCCCCAGCGGCCACTGGGGGTGGGCCTCAATTTACCCAAACACGGAAGAAATTATCCATACAAGTTGCTGCACTCGGATAAATTACTCGCTGCGCTCCTAATTTACCGGTGAGCAAAGCGTTATAAGGCAAACATGAGAATCGAAGTTACCCGTGAAGCCTGTTGCTCCCAGGACGATCAGTTGGGGCCTTTGAATCTTCAAATTGATCTATCTGAAGACTCATCAATTTGGGAGTTGGCGAGAGAGATTGGAGAGGCGAAGTTTCTCCAATTCAGTAGCCCTCGCAACGTGATCGATGCCTACTGTGCGGGTAAATTACTTTTCAGTATCCCGGTTGTTGGAGCCTCGGGGGCCACCGTCAGCTATGCAGTGGGAAGAGATGATCTGGTTTGTTGGCATTTGAAGGAGCCGAAAATTTCATGCGTTTGGCCGGGCGGCTTATAACAAGGCAATCAAATTCGTTCCGGCCTTCGGCCTCCACCGGACGCCCTTGTCAGGGCGCCGTTTATTGCTGGCGTTATAAATAATGATGAAAATGCCATCCTGTCCAAATTGCAGCGGTTCGGTGCCCTTATGGAAAAAGCTGATTATGGGGCCGACGGTCGTGATTCATTGCGGTAACTGTGGAGCAAAGATCCGCATCAATGAATCTCGCTATGTTTTGTTGGTAGTGCCCGGTTTTTTCAGCGTTCTGTGTGGCCTTAGGTTAATGGAGGCTGCTGACCCCGTGGTCTGGGGTGGGCTGCTAGCATTAGCGATACTGGCAATGGTCTACATCGTGCTCTTTTACGTTACGTACGAGTTGGCCGAGTGAGGTGCTTATACCGCTAAACTTGGGTGTGATTTATAACCAGCCATTCAAGTACGTTCCGGCCCTGACGGGCCTCCACCGGACCGCCTTGCCTACGCGGTGCTCCGGCAGGTCGGCCGCTTAATATTGGCGTTATGAGATCACGTGAGAATTGAAATGGCAGCAAGTGCTGGCGAGCTTTACGAGACGATGAAAGTTCGGTTGGGGATGCAAGTCGAAGGCGTCACTAATCCACGTTCAGCGGTCAAAACCGCGACTCGAGAGTTGGTCGAAAAGCTGTCCAAAATTGACTCAAACGAAGAGATCGAGGTCAGTTTTAGCGAAGCCTCAGCGGCAAAGTACGTTCGCGTGTTGACTGGGGAAGTTCTTGCGGAGATCCCAAGAGAACGAAACTCATAACCAGTCAATTAAGTTCGTTCCGGCCTGCGGCCTCCACCGGACGCCCCTGTCGGGCCGCCGCTTATTTTCGGCGTTAGGACTTGATGCTTGCGTTCGTCAGGATGAAGTTTAGATGCGTGGCATTGCTAATAAGATACTGAAAGCGGTTGAAAAGGAAGGTGAGATTACCCTTGCCGAGGCATTGGCCTTGGCTGATTCGGGCGTATCTGATCATAAACGTCAGTACCCTTTGGCTTTGCTATTGCAAGAGGGTTATGTGGGCGCAACTATTCATGGCGATCCTGACCTTAATTCCCCTGAGTTCCATAATGCCCGCTTTCTTCATATGTTGACTCTACCAAAAGACGAAAATGGCGACGTTCACTATATGGGTGTTCGCTCCTTTGGAGGTATCGATCCGGATCAAGATCGGGTGTTTATCACGGCCAAAGGAATGCTTTACAGAGAGGAGCAGTCTGCCAAGGTCAAAGAGAGGATGTATTCTTTCATCGTAGCGGTATCAGTAGGCATATTGGTTGCCGCAGTATCGGCATGGTTGGCTGGTAATGTCAGCCTGTCCTAACCAGTGCAGGCACGGCGACGCCCATTACATTGCGCCTTCGGCTCCATTGCATGGGCGCGCATGCTGCAAGCGTTATAAATCTTTTCCGGAGAACTTGTGAACATCAGGCCGGCAGTGTTGGCGGATAAACATGAGATCGAGCGTTTAGCCCATTTGCTGACGCCTGCGGCTGAATCAAAGCATCAATCTGGCGATGCTCTGGGCCAACTCTTAAACTCAGACGACCATCGGATATGGGTAGCGGATTTAGGCGAAGTAGTTGTTGGTTGGCTACACGCATATTTGGCGGTTCGGGTTGGAGTGGCACCATTTATTGAAATAGTCGGCCTTATAGTTGATGAGCGGTACCGGAGCGAAGGAATTGGTTCTAAGTTGGTTGCGGAAGCTACCTCCTGGGCTAAGTCAATCGGGGTTACCGTCCGGGTTCGCAGCAATTCAAAGCGCGATGCCACTCACAAATTTTACCAAGCGCAAGGCTTCAAGTTATTGAAGCAACAGCATGTTTTCGAGTTCAATTTATAACAAGTCACGGAAGGCGGACGCGTGAGACGCGCCGCTTCGTTTTCGCGTTAACTGTCACGGAAGATCACAGTGAAATTTGAAGTATCGAGTAATCTTGAGCTCAGCCCGGAATATGTTAGCGCGCTGCTCACCATGAGCGGAGTGAATAGGGAACTGGGTCCTTTTATTCGTATGACAGCTCCTCCCGTATGGTCAAACAAGGCAATTTTCGAGTGGCCCACAGGCGAGGTGCTCTTTTCAAGCTGGATACTGCTGTTTGGCATCTTCCCCATAGATAGGCACAAGTTCTTTCTTCAAAGTATCGATCGTCAACGGGGTTTTGTGGAGGAATCCAGTTCATTGATCAATAAGTTGTGGCACCATCGTCGGAACATCGATAGAAACGGAGCATCATGTCGGGTTACTGATGCCGTCGAGTTCCAGTGTCGGTTGCCTCTATTGGCCTACATTCTGGCGCCTGTTTACCGGTTCATCTTCAAACACCGTCATAAGGTGCTGAGGTCATACTACGGTGCTAGCGCCAGTTAACCAGTCAATTAAGTTCGTTCCCGGCCTGGCGGCCGTCCACCGGACGTCCCTGTCGGGCCGCCGCTTATTTCAGCTACATGGACTCCCCCTGCGGTCAAGCAACGCCATTTAAATCCGAAGCGGTTTGAGACTGCAGCTCTACATTCGGCCTCTGTGTGGGCGTTACTGCCCGGGCCAGGATGATGATGCGTGTGAGTAAGGGTCTCATTCGTTAGTCGGCCTTTAAGGGCCGTCAGCATAAACAGACTCTCTCACTCTCGGTCTGACCGTTCCGTCATCGCTTGCCGTTGCAAGACTCGGCTGGCAGGCGTGTTCTGCCTGTCGTTGGTACTCGGTTATCAGCCTTCCACGGGCTGCGTTTTAAATTCTGTCTGGTTCATGAGTAGTGCCCATACGATTCGGGCGTTCTTGGCTGCCATTGCCACGGCGGCCCGTTTGTATCCCCGGCGCTCTTTGAGCTCTTTCGCCTAGGCGCTGAGTCGATCTTCTTTCGTATCGATCGTTGCAATCACCGCCCGGGTGCCGTGGATTAACAACGTTCGCAGGTATTTGTCGCCACGCTTGGTGATTCTGCCCAGTCGGGGCTTCCCTCCGGTCGAGTATTGTCTGGGCACCAATCCGAGCCAGGCAGCAAAGTGCCGACCGCTTTTGAATTGCCTGGGATCAGGTGCACTGGCTAACAAGGCGGTGGCAGTTTGAGGCCCAATGCCGGGTATGGCCATCAGACGCTTTGCCTGTTCATAAGCGAGGATTTCCTCATCCAGCTGAAGGATGCGCTGGTTAATGTTGTTGAGTAGGCGACGGGCCAGCATGGGCAGGCCGTTTTCGGCGTCCTCAAGGATCTCCGGAACCCGGCGGCGTGCGGCGTAACGTCCCTGGGGAATGATCAATCCGAACTCGGCCAGCAAGCCTCGAATCTGATTGATTTGGGCGGTGCGCTCTTTGGTGAGCCCTCGACGAATCCGATGCAGGCTGAGTGTCGCTTGCTGATCCTCGGTCTTAATTGGAACGAAGCGCATATTGGGTCGGCTGACCGCTTCACAGATAGCTTCGGCATCGTTGTCGTCGTTCTTGCTGCTCTTGCGATAAGGTGCCACGAACCGGGGAGCGATGATTCGGGCATCGTGGCCGAGCTTGGTCATTTCACGCGCCCAGTAGTGCGCGCCGGAGCAAGCTTCCATGCCAATCAGACAAGGTGGCAGTTGGGCAAAGAATGCCAACAATTTGGGGCGATTCAGCCGTTTGCGAACCACGACCTTGCCGTGTTGATCGGTGCCATGAATACTGAACACAGTTTTCGCCAGATCGATGCCGATGGTTGTAACATTCATGATGACTCCTCCTGCTTTCGCTTGAAGACTTCGACACCTTCAATGTGGCACATCGATGCCGAGGGAGCAGGGGGAGTCCATATCATTCGTTATGTGTGGCACAGGTCACTGGTTGGAGCTGGATAGAAGGATCGTCTTGAATGCTAATAGCGCCGGCCAACAATGAGTAGCCAAGGGTACAAGCAGTTCTTTTTCAGAGTTGGCGGAGCTAGTCTTCTTTTCTTAATCGCCATACAAGTTTCGAAAAAGTACGTGCCACAGTACACGGGTATTGTAGTTCTTGTGGTTTGTCTTCTGTGTTTGGCGTACGCAGCGTATGGCGAGTCAAGGCGTAAAAAGAAATTGCGGTTCAAAGAAAGATCGCGAGGGACGCGTTAAGTTGTCATGTGCTTGGGCTCACATAACCAGTCATTCAAGTTCGTTCCCGGCCTGTCGGCCGTCCACCGGACGCCCTAGTCGGGCGCCGCTTAATATTGGCGTTATAAGTCATTGAGGTTCTGAGTGAGTAATGAGATTCGGGCGATAATTCAGAAGGCTGAAGAAACGCTCCAAACGGCTCGGTTCGGCTACGAGGATCTCACGTCGGGAAATCGCTACCGGAGGTATTCGGGCATCCGAAACTTGGTCGTTTTTGGCCGGTCGGTGACTTTCGTAATTCAGAACCTTAAAACGCCTGTTGGTTCTGATCGGTTTGATGTTTGGTATCAACCCATACAGGAAAAAATGAAGTCTGATGTTCTGATGAAGTATTTCGTCACGCTGAGAAACGAAATACTCAAACAGGGAAAACTGCCGGTCAGCACATCTGCCTCAGTCAACTTCTCATCTTCTGACATGGCAAAGTTGGGAACACCTCCCCCAGGAGCCAGTGGATTTTTCATTGGAGATCAAACTGGCGGTAGTGGGTGGGAAATCGAATTGCCGGATGGGACAAAGGAAAAGTATTACGTTGAACTCCCCGAAAGCATGGCCAAGGTTCAGCAGCACTTCAGCGAATTGCCGGTTCCAGATGATGACGATTTGAAGAAAAAGTCTATCGAAGAGCTTTGCGAATACTACCTTAAAGAACTTGAGGGGGTCGTAGACGAGGCTCGGAAAGCCTTCTTGGGTGAGGATACTCAAAGGGCCGGAGGTAAGAGGCTTCCTCCTTATTTGAGAGTAGTGAAATGACTTATAACCACTGCAGGCACGGCGACGCCCACTAAATTGCGCCTTCGGCTCCATTCCGTGGGCGCGCATGCTGCAAGCGTTATATCTGTAGGTGAGTCTGATGGCCACTCCATACAATATGGCTTTTGCTTGTCTCACATGCTGCAAGTCATTCAAGCGCGAGTTCGATTTGGCGGAAGAGTGTCCGATGACGCTTAAATGCCCAGAGTGTGGCAGTTCAGCACATAATTTTGGCAGGCACTTCAAGGCCCCCAAGAAATCGAATAAGAAGCAGTGGGACAAGATTCGTTTTCTTTTTGAGCATG
>JGI12576J13900_1000260_pt1 | contig 17625 bp, 16 predicted proteins | sample TtanPargueraPR_5_FD_13900 | JGI IMG/M metagenome (IMG submission 13900)
AAAATGGAGTTGGCTCCCGCCATGAAACAGAGTGCCTGCATTTGCTCATTCATCTGCTCACGGCCCGCGGACAAACGTACATGGGAAGCCGGCATCATGATTCGGGCGACGGCGATAATGCGAATGAAATCAAATGGGTCCAGGTCTTCCACATCTTCCAGCGGCGTCCCCTTCACCTTCACCAGCATGTTCACCGGCACGCTCTCCGGGTGCTGGGGTAAATTGGCAAGCTGAACCAGCAGACCGACGCGGTCATCCTCATCCTCACCCATACCCATGATGCCGCCACAACAAACCTTCATACCGGCCTTGCGCACATTGTCGAGCGTATCCAGGCGGTCCTGGTAGGTACGGGTCGTGATGATGTGGTTATAGTATTTCTCGGAGGTATCCAGGTTGTGGTTGTAGTAATCCAGGCCAGCGTCTGCCAACTCCCTGGCTTCCTCTTCTTTGAGCATGCCCAGTGTCATACAGGTTTCCAGGCCCAGGGATTTCACCTGGCGGACCATATCCAGAACGTAGGGCATGTCTTTCTTTGACGGGCTACGCCAGGCGGCACCCATGCAGAACCGGGATGCCCCTTTTTCTCTGGCAACGCGGGCCTCAGCCACCACCTTCTCGATTTCCAGCAGCTTCTCCTTTTCAAGCCCGGTGTTGTAATGACCACTCTGCGGGCAATACTTGCAGTCTTCAGGGCAGGCACCGGTCTTGATCGAGAGCAGCGTGCTCACCTGAACCTCATTCGGGTCAAAGTGCTCCCGGTGGATGCTCTGGGCGCGAAACAGAAGATCATTGAACGGAAGATTGAAAAGCTCGCGAGCTTCCTGAAGCGTCCAGTCGTGGCGGGTAGCGGTGGCAGTCATGTGAGAGTCCTGTTAACCTTTCCGGGATTTTTGGTTTACGGATAAACCGCGATGATAAACGGACTGATCTCGCTGTCAACCTCGACAAAGGTTAAGGTTAACAGCTCAAGACGCGCCGGACGCTGCGTCATCTGCCTCGCAGGCGCTGCCCAGGATGGCCTTTGCCAGGACTGCCGGAACGACCTGCCCGCCAACCGCTGGTGCTGTCTGACCTGCGCTCTGCCCTTGCCCTTTCCAACCCCGGATGGACATTGCGGCGAATGCCTGGCTTCACCACCGCGTTATAGCCGCTCGCTGATCCCCTGGCGTTACCAGTTCCCGGTTGATGGCATGATCGGCCGCTACAAATACCACGGCCAGCACAAATTCGCGCGACCATTACTGGCGGGTTTTACCGACTACATTGAGCATCATCTGGCAGCCGAGGGCCGGCCGCAGGTTCTGATCCCCGCCCCCATGCACTGGACCCGGCGCTGGCAACGGGGCTTCAATCAGGCCCAGGATATTGCCGAGGCGGTGGGAAGGCGACTGGACCTGCCTGTCAACGCCCGTCTGGTGCGACGAACGCGACGGGTTCACGCACAACGGAAACTGAACCGGACAAGCCGGCTGTCCAATCTTCAGGGGCTGTTTGAGGTTACCGGACCGGTGCCGGCAAACGTCGCCATTGTTGATGACGTGGTCACTACCGGAGCCACCGTTCGCGAGCTGGCCTCGGTGCTCACCAGAGCGGGAGCGAAGGAAATCCAGGTCTGGGCACTGGCGCGTACACCCGGCTGATCAATTGGCGAGTTCTGTCAGTACGTGTCCGGCGATGGCCAGACACGAGGTGAGTCCTGGCGACTCAATCCCGAACAGATTGACCAGGCCGTCAATACCATGTTTCTCAGGGCCATCGATGCGGAAATCGGCAAAGCCGCCATCCGGGCCCGCCAGTTTAGGGCGAATGCCCGCATAAGCCGGCTGCAGACGGGCCTCGTCCAGGGACGGCCACCAGCGCCGGATACTGTCGGCAAATCCACGAACACGCTGCGGATCGACCCGATAGCTTTCTTCGTCAATCCATTCCACATCCGGCCCAAACCTGGCCTGGCCAGCCAGATCGAGAGTCAGATGAATGCCGAGCCCACCGGGTTCGGGTATGGGATAGATCAGAGTATTGAATGGATGGCGGCCACTGAAGCTGAAATACACACCACGGGCCAACCATTGTTCCGGCCGCGCACGCTCTGGCAACCCCGACCACAGCCCCGCAAGTGCCGGGGCACCAAGTCCAGCGGCGTTAATCACTTCCCGAGCCTTCAGGGTCAGATCTCCGGCCTCACCCACCTTCAGAACATGCCCCTCAGGACCGGATTCGGCAAACACCACCGGACTGTTCAACGCAATCTGGCCACCGGCGTCTTCCAGATCACCCTGCAGCGCCAGCATCAGGCCATGACTGTCTACGATCCCGGTTTGCGAAGACCAGAGCCCGGCAGTAGCCCGGATCGAGGGCACTTGGCACGCCATCGCGGCACCTTCATATAACACCAGCGGTACACCATTTCGGCCCGCCTGCGCCTGAATGCCAACAAGACGTTCGGCCTGCGCGGCGTCACTGGCGATGATCCACTTCCCGCATTTTCGATGCACAACCTTATGGCTGACACAGTATTCATAAAGCTGTTGCCGGCCTTCCACGCACAATCGAGCCTTGAGGGAATGCTCCGGGTAGTAGATACCGGCATGAATGACTTCGCTGTTGCGGGAGGATATGCCTTCACCAATGGCGGCACAGGCTTCCAGCACCAGCACCTCTCTCCCCGAACGGGCCAGCGCACGCGCAATGGCAAGTCCTACTACGCCGGCGCCGATTACTACGGTCTGTATACTGAACTGCTCCTGAGCCACTCCGCATTCCTCTACCCTGCTCTCTGGCAGGGAAATTACCGCAGATCAACGCTGGTTGCATTACCTGCCCGCCAAGAACCGTTATACTTGCCCCAAGACAGAACGAACGCATGGAGCCTGGCGATGTCTGATAGAAAACAGTTTATTACCGTTATGGTGGTTGCCGCGCTTTTTGTTGGCTGGATTGGCTGGCGTGGCTTTGAAGTGACCCACCTGAACGAGCAACTGAAGGAAGACAGAGTCGTCGCCGGTTACCCGTACCAGCACCGCGTATTGAGGGTTGAGGGAGATACTGCCGTCATCAGTTCTCTTCGGTCCCACTCGGTATCAACCCAGAAGGCCCTGACCGCCGTATTCCCCGGCATGCGCCATCTGGCAGACACCCATCGCGACTGGCAGAAAGCTGAACGGGAGCTTGCCCAGGTTCAGGCCAGAGCCGGGGATCTCGTCCTGGCCACGGGGCGGGTCAACCGCATTCGCTGGGAGCTGGACGAAAACTGGTACCACTTGCAATCCATGAAAACCCGATACGACACCACATTCTGAGCCCTATGCAGACTGAACCTCCGGCGATCACCCCGTCCTCGCATCCCTACGATGCCCTCACCCCGGAAGTCATTCTGGATGCCATTGAGGCGGAGGGATTCGAGGTCAACGGCCGGCTGTTTGCCCTGAACAGCTATGAGAACCGCGTCTATCAGGTCGGCATTGAAGACCAGCCACCGGTAATTGCCAAATTCTACCGTCCAGGCCGCTGGCCGGATGCGGCGATTCTGGAAGAGCACGAATTTACCCTGTCACTGCAGGAGGCCGGGGTGCCCGTGGTTGCCCCTTTGGTGCTGCCGGGCGGGCATTCCCTCGGCCAGTACGGGGATTTCAGATTCGCGGTGTTCCCGCAGCGCGGCGGCCAGGCCCCGGATACCAGTGTTACCGACACCCTGTATAGACTGGGCCAGTGGCTGGGGCAGATTCACAACATTGGTGCGCTGAAACCGTTTGAGCACAGACCTGGGTTCGATCTGTTGGCGGGGCTGGAACAGAACAACCAGGTGCTGGTGGACGGTAACTGGATTCCCGATGATCTCAAACCGGCCTGGAATTCCCTGATTCCGGACCTGATCGCCAACTGCCGTGAACGGATAGCCGAAGCCGGCCCGGTAGACACCTTGCGCATTCACGGTGATTGTCACGCCGGCAACATTCTGTGCCGGGACGAAACCATGCTGTTTGTAGATCTGGACGACTGTCGCACAGGCCCGGCGGTACAGGACATGTGGCTGCTACTGAACGGAGACGCCAGCGAGCGGGGCGCCCAGCTTGGCGAATTGCTGGAAGGCTATGAAATGTTCCGGGATTTCAATCGTCGCGAACGCCACCTGATTGAACCCCTGCGATGCTACCGGCAAATCGCCCACTGTGCGTGGCTGGCAAGGCGCTGGGAAGATCCGGCCTTCCCGAGATTCTTCCCCTGGTTTTCACAGCCTCGGTTCTGGTCAGACCAGATCCTGTCCTTACGGGAACAGCTGGCCGCACTACAGGAACCGGCTATCAGCCTGCCGGGCCAATTCTGATTTTCTGACACGAGGTACCCATGAGCGATAACGAACGGCGTTTCACAGCCAAAAGCCTGATTGTTACCGGAGTTGCCGCCATCGTCGGCACGGTACTGGTGCTGGAAGCGTCTGGCCGGATTGATCACTCCGATAACAAGGACCACGCTCCGGTGGGTGAATTTACCGCCATTCACGTCAAACCCGGCGAAACCTTCCGTATGTCCCGCAAATCCTCGGAGCTGCATGCCGTTTGTGAGAATGGCTACCTGGCCATTGCCGCCGATGTCGATCCCTCTTTCCGGGGCATTCTGGTCGACTACAAAAACCGTGGGGTTCGCTGCGCACGGCCGTCTCCTACCGACAAAGATCTGGCTACCCCTCGCCCTGATGAGCGCGAGGCCGGAGCGGGCGATGAGTAATCGCACGCCCCCGGAGCAACTAACCGACCGGTTATTTGCCACCGAGCGCAATCCGGACGATTTCCGCTTTGACGCGTCCGTAGCCCGGGTGTTTCCGGACATGATTCGTCGCTCTGTACCCGGCTACACCACCATCATCCCGATGATTGAGGTGATCACGGAACAGCACGTTCAGCCGGGCTCACATTGTTACGACCTTGGCTGCTCGCTCGGTGCGTCCACCCTGGCCATGCGCCACGGCATACCCTACCCGGACTGCACCCTGGTGGGCGTGGACAATTCCGAGGCCATGATTGAGCGATGTGAGCATTATGTCGCTCTGGATGATCACGACCTGCCGGTTACACTGCGCTGCGAGGACATCCTGAGCACCGAACTGAGCAATGCCTCAGTCACCACCCTGAACTTCACGCTGCAGTTCGTGCCGCCCGAGCAGCGGTTGGCCCTGCTGACCCGTATCGGCGACGCCACCCTGCCCGGCGGCGTGCTGGTTCTGTCTGAGAAGATCCGATTTGAATCTGACGCGGAACAGGCCATCCAGACCCGCCTTCACCACGAGTTCAAGCGGGCCAACGGCTATTCGGACCTGGAAATCAGCCAGAAGCGTGCCGCCATCGAGAAAGTGCTGATCCCGGAAACCCTGGCAAACCACCGGGACCGATTGCAGCGCGCCGGCTTTGACCAGGTACTGGTGTGGTACCAGTGCTTCAACTTTGTCTCGATGCTGGCCATCAAGAACTCCTGACTTATCCACCGAAAGACATACCATGGCACTGTTTGACTGGCACAAGCACTTTGATCCCGCTCTTTCCTACCTGAGCGAAACCGGTAACACGCGGTGGGCCGAGGCTCTGAAAGAACAACTCACTCGCCGATTTGAGGACAACCCCCACGGCGATATGGAACGCTGGCACAAGGCACTGGAGGCCTTGCCAGATGTTGCCGATGCCAGGGTCGACCTGAATCAGTCTGCAATCACGTTGACCAGCCCCGGCGGCCTGGATCCAGACGCCATGACCCGCCTTGAAGACGGGCTGCGGGGCCTGATGCCCTGGCGCAAGGGCCCGTTCGATTTCTTTGGCACCTATATTGATACCGAATGGCGCTCCGACTGGAAATGGGACCGGGTAGCACCGCACCTGGCCGATCTGCGGGGGCGCACCATCCTGGATGTGGGCTGCGGCTCCGGCTACCATTGCTGGCGCATGGCTGGAGCGGGGGCCAGGCAGGTGATCGGCATCGACCCGGGGCTGTTGTTCATGTTTCAGTTCCTGGCAGTCAAAGGGTATCTGGGCCAGGCTCCGGTCAATCTGCTCCCGGTGCGCATGGAAGACCTCCCGGCCGACATGGAATGCTTTGACACCACCTTCTCCATGGGCGTGCTGTATCATCGTCGTTCACCGCTGGATCATCTGCTGGAACTCAAGGGCACGCTGCGTCGCGGCGGCGAACTGGTGCTGGAAACCCTGGTTGTAGACGGCCCGGAGGGCTACAGCCTGATGCCCGAAGACCGTTACGGCCAGATGCGCAACGTCTGGTTCTTGCCGAGCTGCCCGACCCTGCTCCGGTGGCTGGACAGAACCGGCTTTCGCAACGCCCGGGTGGTAGACGTCAGTGAGACCACCACCGATGAGCAGCGCCAGACCGACTGGATGCGTTTCAATTCACTGGCGGACTTTCTGGACCCAGGTGATCCCTCGAAAACCATTGAGGGCTACCCGGGCCCCAAGCGGGCGACACTGATCGCGGAAAAGCCCTGACACCCTGCACCAGAAAACCGGCACAAAAAAACCGCCTGGGGCATCCACCACAGGCGGTTTTTATTAGCTTCTGAACTTACTCTCCGAACGGATGCCGCAGAGTAATGGTTTCCACACGATCCGGACCGGTGGAAATAATATCAATCGGCGCCTCGATCTGCTCTTCCAGGAAGCGGATATAGGCCTTGGCATTCTCCGGCAGCTGATCCACGCTGGTCAGGCCAACCGTGCTCTCGCTCCAGCCCGGCAGCTCCTCATACACCGGCTCGATATCACTGTAGCTGTCGCAGCCGATGGGGGGACGGGTGATTTCGCCGTTCGGAGTCTTGTAGCCAATACACACCTTCACCGTTTCCAGACCGTCCAGAACGTCCAGCTTGGTCAGACAGATACCGGACACACTGTTGATCTGGATAGCATGGCGCAGGGCGACCGCATCAAACCAGCCACAACGACGGGAACGACCGGTGGTGGTGCCCACTTCGTTGCCCTTGACGGCCAGGTGCTTGCCCATATCGTCAAACAGTTCGGTCGGGAACGGGCCGGAACCCACCCGGGTAGTGTAGGCCTTGGTGATACCCAGCACATAGTCCAGATACAGCGGACCAAAACCGGAGCCGGTAGCGGTGCCGCCAGCGGTGGTATTGGAGGACGTCACGTACGGATAGGTACCCAGGTCGATATCCAGCAACGAGCCCTGAGCGCCTTCGAACAGGATGTGCTCTCCGCGCTTGCGGTAGTCGTGCAAAATATCGGTTACGTCTGCGGCCATGGGCAGGATTTCCTCGCCCATCTGCTTGAGTTCTTCCAGGGCCGCATCGATATCCTCGGCCTCTTCCTTGAAGTACTCGGTGAGAACGAAGTTGTGGTACGACATGATTTCCCGCAGCTTGATCTCGAAATCGGCGGGGTTGCACAGGTCNCCCAACCGAACACCCCGGCGGGAAACCTTATCCTCATATGCAGGGCCAATTCCCCGGCCGGTGGTACCAATCTTGTCATTGCCACGGGCACGTTCGCGGGCCTGATCAATACGCACGTGGGTGCGCAAAATGATCGGACAAGCCAGGCTGATTTTCAGGCGGTCACGAACGGCAACACCGTTAGCCTCCAGCTCCCGCACTTCTTTCAGCAGGGCTTCCGGCGACAGTACTACACCGTTACCGATGAGGCACTGGACATCCTGCCGCAGTATGCCGGACGGAATCAGGTGCAGAGCCGTCTTCTTACCTTCGATCACCAGTGTGTGACCGGCATTATGCCCGCCTTGAAAGCGGACAACGGCAGCCACCTTGTCTGTCAGAAGGTCAACAATCTTGCCCTTGCCTTCATCACCCCACTGGGTGCCCAGCACAACTACGTTTTTACCCATGATTCTCTCTCAATTCAGACGGGCCAGAAGCACACGCCCTGAAGATTTACCCCGGAAATTAAACAAAAACGGCTCAGGCGATGGTTTCTACCACCCATTGGCCATCACGATTCACCAGTTGACGGTCACACCCCCGCTCCGAGGGATCCGTCTCACGATCATCCGGCAATGCCCGGATCACCGTTTCAGTCATTCTCAGGCCGGAAATCACGCCTTCCAGCCTGGCATCGTTGTCCGCTGGCGCCCATATGGCTCCGGCTTTACGGAACGGGCGTTCGCCCAGCGACACCAGTGCACGGATATCCAGACTGAACCCGGTGGCAGGCCGCGCGCGACCAAAGTCACTGCCAATAGCGTCATATCGGCCACCTTTCGCCACAGCATCGCCATGGCCCGGCACATAGGCCGCAAAGACCAAACCGGTGTGATAGTTGTATCCGCGCAATTCACAAAAGTCGAAGCCCAGGCTGACTTCCGGAAAATCGCGGTTCAACATGTCCGCCACGCGGGCAAGTTGATCCAGCGCCGCATCAATAGCACCGGAGGCGCCACTGAGAATTTCCCGGGCATCGGCCAGGGATTCTACCCCACCGCTGACTCTGGCCAACTGGCGCAACCTGAAACCGGCAGAGCCCGGCACACACTCACCCAGCAGGCGATCCAGTTCGGGTACGGACTTGCGTGCCATGGCATCAAACACCGCCGCTTCGGTATCACGATCAAATCCGGCGTCGGAGACCAGACTTTCATAGATTGAAACGTGAGCCAGGTCCAGATGCAGCCTGGGCAAACCGGCCACCCGCAGGGTTTCCAGCATCAGACTGATCACTTCCATATCAGCAGCTTCGGAGCCACTGCCAAACAGCTCACAACCGGCCTGTATCGGTGTCCGTCCGGTCAACATGTGGCGAGGCCGGGTATGCAGTACATGGCCGGCATAGCAGAGCCGGGTAATGCCATCCTGGCCCAGGGTATGGGCGTCTATGCGGGCAGCCTGGGGCGTCATATCGGCGCGAACACCCATCATCCGACCGGTCAGCTGATCGGTCAGTTTGAACGTCTGCAGTTCCAGGTCGTGGCCTGTACCGGTAAAGAGGGATTCGAGATATTCAATCAGCGGAGGAATAACCAGCTGGTAGCCCCAGCGCTGGCAGGTATCCATAACATCCCGGCGCAGGGACTCGATCCGCCCGGCCAGCGGCGGCAGAATGTCCTCTACCCCGTCAGGCAGTAACCAGCGATCAGATACAGTCATGAGATTCTGTTGTCCGTTTCTCCCGCGCTGGCCATAGGACCAGGGGGTAACTCAGGATTTAGGCGCTCGGGCTCAGAAAACCCGACACAAAACCGCCAGAATTTTACACGGTTGGCAGGCACAAAAAAACCGGAATCCAGGGGTTCGGTAAAAATTCCCCGCAGATTCCGGCTTGGCTGGTGTCAGCCGGCTCAGTTAGCGCCGGCAGGACTCTTCAGGAACTTCATAAAGTCACTGTCGGAATCAATCACCATGATGTCGTCCTTGCTGGAGAAGGTATTCTGGTACGCCTGCAGGCTGCGGTAGAAGCTGTAGAACTCCTCGTTGGCACCATAAGCCTCGGCGTAAATGGTGGCAGCCTCACCATCACCTTCACCACGGGTGGTCTCGGCTTCGGCAAAGGCGTTGGCCAGAATCACCGTTTGTTGGCGATCGGCATCAGCACGGATACCCTCGGCCAGCTCCTGACCCCGGGAACGGAACTCCTGGGCCAGCTTCTGGCGCTCCGTGGCCATCCGCCGATAGACGTTCTCGCTCACCTGCCCGGGGAACTCGATGGCTTTCACCCGAATATCCAGGACTTCGATACCAAACTCCTTGATGGAGGTCTCGTTGACCCGGTCACGTAGCGTGTGCATCAGCTCGTCCCGCTGACCGGACACCACCTCATGCATGGTACGGATACCGAATTCATCCCGCAGACCGTTGTCCACGCGAGACAGGATCAGGGTCTGCGCACGGAACTCATCGCCACCCGTGGCGCGATAGAACTGATCCACGTTAAGGATCTTCCAGGCAACATAGGAATCCACATCCAGCGGCTTCTTCTCAACCGTCAGGTACTGGCGGGAAGGCAGATCCATCGTCAGCACCCGGATATCAAACTCCCTGATCTGGTCAATAACCGGCACCTTGAAATGCAGGCCAGCCTGGATATTGGTTTCAACCAGCTCCCCGAAGCGAAGTTTCACGCCCCGATGGGTCTCAGGAATGATGTAAACACTGGACAGCACGAGCAGGACAACAATAAGGGCGCCTGCAAGGCCCACTACACCTTTAGGTCCCATAACTTATCTGCTCCTCCGGGTATTGGTGTCCTGGCGGGTGCGCAATTCCTGCAGCACCTGGTCGGTCAGAGACTGGATATCCACCTGCTGGCCACTGCCGCCGGACATCCGGCTGCCAGACGACGACAGGGAACCTTGCGTCAGACGATCCAGAGGCAGATACATCATGTTGCCGCTGCTCTCGGTATCAACAAAGATTTTGCTGCTGTTGCCAAGCACCTGCTCCAGAGCCTGAATGTACATGCGTTCACGGGTGATCGACGGCGCCTGCTCATACACAGCCAGCAACTGGTTAAAGCGCGCGGTTTCACCACGCGCCCGCTCGATTACTTCCTGCTTGTACGCATTAGCTTCCTCAATCATGCGCTGCGCCTGACCTCGGGCCTCGGGAACAATCTTGTTGCGGTAGGTTTCCGCTTCTTCCTTCAGACGCTGCTCGTCTTCGCGAGCACGCTGAACCTCGCGGAACGCATCCTGTACCGGCGCTGGAGGCTGGGTGCTCTCGACGTTGACCCGGACAATCTCGAGGCCGGTTCCATAATCTCTCAGAAAGCTCTGCAGGCGCTGCTCAACCCGCACGGCGAGTTCCGCCCGACCTTCAGTCAGTACGTCGTCCAGGGACGAACTACCGACCTCATGACGCAGGGCACTATCGGTGGCAAATGCCAGGGCCTGGTTGGAATCCCGAACATTCAGCACGTACGCCCGGGCATCACCCACGCGATACTGGACCTGAAGATCCACGGTCACCAGGTTTTCATCCTGGGTCAGCATCTGGCCGGAGGACTCAGCGGTACGGATGCTGGTAACGCGAACCTTGTTGACGGTGTCAATCAAGGGCACCTTGAAGCGGAGACCCGGCTCCTCGGTACGGTTGTATTCACCGAAGCGCAGCACAACCGCCCGCTCCTGTTCGTCAACCGTATAGAACGACTGGTAGATGACATAGCCCGCGACCAGGATGGCCGCAATGGCCAGAATGGCACCAAAACCACCTGCGCTTCCGCCGGAGCTGCTGCCGCCACCAGAGTTACCGCCTTTGCCGCCAAGCATGCGATTGAGCTTGTCGAGCCCTTTTTTCAGCGCTTCGTCGAGGTCTGGCGGCCCCTGATCATTGCCGCGACGACCACCACCGGTTCCCCAGGGATCATTGTCGTTACGGTTTCCACCCGGTTCATTCCAGGCCATAGTTCTCTCCGTTCGTGTTTAATCGAATGGCTGCAAATACTAGGGATTTATCAAGGCCCCGGCAATAGCAGGGGCCGTTCAGACCGGCCGGCTTTCCAACCGGATCACGTCTTCACGCACACCGGCACGGCTCAAAAGCTGCAGCCAGTCCCGGTTCTGCAGCCGGACTTCCAGCACCTGATCGCCGTTGTCACAATGCTCTTCGCTCAGAACCGAACCGGCTTCGTGCAGCAGCGCTCTGAGCTTGCCATCGGCCGGACCGAGGCGCACAAAGTGGTGCACTACATCCTCAGCCAGGCGCTCGACGATGGCGTCGAACAGCAGTGGCAGGCCTTCACCGCTTACGGCCGACACCCAGGCTCGTACCGGCAATCCCTCTTCGTTGCGATCAATTCGGGGCTCGAAACCATCAAGCAGGTCAATCTTGTTGAACACCTGCAGCATTGGAATCTCATCAGCACCGATTTCGGCCAGTACGTTTTCCACCTGCTCGATGTTTTCATCCCGGCGGCTGTCGTGACAATCGATCACGTGCAACAGCAACGTGGCCTGGGTGGTTTCTTCCAGGGTCGCCCGGAAAGCCTCCACCAGCTTGTGCGGCAAATGCCGGATGAAGCCCACGGTGTCGGCCATTACGACCGGCCCGATGTCGGGAAGTTCCAGACGGCGCAGGGTCGGATCCAGCGTCGCGAACAACTGGTCTGCTGCATATACGCGGGAAGTGGTAATTCGGTTGAATAGTGTGGACTTGCCCGCGTTGGTGTAACCCACCAGCGACAACGTGGGTATGTCGGCACGCTTGCGTGCGCGACGGCCCTGATCCCGTTGCTTGCGGACTTTTTCCAGGCGCCGGTGAATGGATTTGATGCGTTCGCGCAGCAGCCGGCGGTCGGTTTCGAGCTGGGTTTCACCCGGCCCCCGCAAGCCGATACCCCCTTTCTGGCGCTCCAGGTGAGTCCAGCCCCGCACCAGCCGGGTAGACATATGCTCCAGCTGCGCCAGTTCCACCTGCAGCTTGCCCTCGTGGGTCCGGGCCCGCTGCGCAAAGATATCCAGGATCACGCCCGTGCGATCAAGCACCCGGCACTTGAGCTCGTGCTCAATGTTACGTTCCTGGCTCGGGCTCAGGGCATGATTGAACAGCACCACATCGGCCTCGGAAGCGGCCACGGCATCCCGGATTTCCTCAAGCTTGCCCTCTCCCACAAAAAAACGCGGGCTGGGCTGCTTCCGGGTGCCGGTTACCGTAGCAACCGGCTCTACGCCGGCGGAGGTCACCAGTTCCCGGAACTCTCCCGGATCTTCGGTATCGTCGTGGGCGGTAAAATCAATGTGAACGAGAACCGCCCGTTCTCCGACATCTGGACGCTCAAACAAGTTTCATCAACTCCATAAACACAAACACCCGCGACCATTCAAGCACATAGGCTGTCCTGGAGCGCGGGTGTGAAAGCGGGAAAAACAGGCGTTATCAGTCTTCTGACTCACCTTCACCTGCCGGGTTCTGCTGCGGTAGCCGGACGTTACGAGCAGGAACCACAGTGGAAATAGCGTGCTTGTAAACCATCTGGCTCACCGTGTTCTTAAGAAGAATCACGAACTGGTCAAAAGACTCAATCTGGCCCTGAAGCTTGATACCATTGACCAGAAAGATGGAAACCGGAATGCGTTCCTTGCGCAAGGCATTGAGGTAAGGGTCTTGTAAAGAGTGCCCTTTTGACATGTGTTTTCTCCTGTTTATAAGTAAATGCAGATCGTCATTATTCAACGTTAAATGTGGTGTGAAGCCCGGATTTTTTCAAGGTATCCAGCACCACTTGCGGGTCGGCGGAGTCCAGCCAGTGCACATCTCGCCATTTTCGCAACCAGGTAAGCTGCCGTTTCGCCAATTGACGGGTGGCGGCAACGCCCTTGGCAACAAAGCTGTCGTAATCCTCGTTGCCTGACAGGTAATCCCAAGCCTGTCGATAACCCACGCAACGCATCGAGGGAAGATCGGGACTGAGATCACCCCGCGCCATCAAGGCACGGACTTCATCAAGGAAGCCTGCTTCCAGCATTGCCAGAAACCGTTTCTGTATCCGCGAATGCAGCACAGAGCGCTCGGCAGGCGCCAGGGCAAACTGAAAAACAGTATACGGCAGGCCAGCGCTTTCGTCTGCCTGCCAGCTGGTAAAATACGTGTAATCCTCAATACCAGACTGCGGATGTTGCCCGGAAGTTCCCGATTCTGACTGCCAGAACGAGGAGATCGGCTTATCTGTAAGCCGGATCACCTCAATGGCCCGCATCAGTCGCTGGCGATTGTTAGGATGAATCAGGCGCGCAGCGTCGGGATCTTTTTCTGCCAACTCCTCATGAAGGGCGCCCCAGCCATCGCGTTCGGCTTCCCGCTCAATTTCTGCCCGCAGCGCCTGATTTGCCGAAGGCAGATTCGACATGCCATGCAGCAATGCCTTGAAGTACATCATGGTGCCACCCACCAGCAACGGGATCCGGCCACGGCCAGATATCTCGCTCATGGCCGCCAACGCATCGCGGCGAAAATCCGCCGCGGAATAGGTCTCCGCCGGATCACAGATATCGATCAATCGATGTGGTGCCAGGGCGAGTTCTTCAGGCGAAGGTTTGGCAGTGCCAATGTCCATGCCACGATAAACCATCGCGGAATCCACACTGATGATTTCACAGGGCAACGTACGGCAGAGCTCAATGGCAAGATCGGTCTTGCCAGACGCAGTCGGCCCCATCAGAAAGATCGTTGGCGGCAATGAACCCTGCTGGGAGCGGTTATCGGGAATCACCGCTTAGCGCCCCCGCAGAAACAGCTTGTCCAGTTCAGACAGGGTGACCAGGGTCCAGGTGGGACGGCCATGGTTGCACTGTCCGCTGCGCTCCGTTGCTTCCATATCGCGAAGCAACGAATTCATTTCTGGAATCGTGAGCTGCCGGTTTGCCCGCACCGACCCATGGCAGGCCATGGTGCCGAGCAATTCATGGGTGACCGCTTCAACGCGATCACTCTGGCCGTGCTCAATCAGATCTGCCAGCACATCGCGCACCAGCTGCTCAGTGTCTGCCCCTCGGAGCAATGCCGGGATCTGCCGCACTGCCAACGTCTCTGGCCCGATACGCTCAATCTGCAGACCAAGGTGCTGCAGCTCTTCACCATGGCTCTCCGCAAGCGCCGCCTCTTTCTGGCTCACAGCCAGTGACAGGGGCACCAGCAAAGGCTGGCTCTTCAGATCCTGTTCGACCAGAGCCCGCTTCATGCGCTCATAAGTAATACGCTCATGGGCGGCATGCATATCCACCACGATCAGGCCGGCACGGCTCTGGGCCAGAATGTAGATTCCGTGCAGCTGGGCAATCGCATAACCCAGTGGCGGCTCTTCCGCATCATCCCTGGGCGGCGTAACCGAAGCTGACGCCGCTGGCATTTCTGCCCGGGCAACGGGTGTTGAAACACCGCCACCCTCATTCAACGACTGGTAAAACGCCATCTGATCACTGGCCCGCCACTCCTGCTGGGGTGACTGCCCGGGCGACGACGGATAAGCCTCAGTGCGCGACTGTGTGGGCCAGGGTCCCGATGTACCCGGGGCACTGAAACCGCCAGCCGAATGCTCGGGTTCAACAACCGCAGACTCACGACCAAAGGATTGGGCCGCCGCCCCACGGAGATGATCGTCCGGGCGTACATCCGCCAGGGCTCGATGCAGAGTCCGGAAAATAAAATCGTGAACCAGCCGGCCGTCGCGGAACCGAACCTCATGCTTGGTTGGGTGAACGTTGACATCCACCGTAGCCGGATCTACCTCCAGGTACAGCACAAATGCAGGGTGACGGTTGTTGTACAGAACGTCCCGGTAGGCCTGGCGAACTGCATGGGCGACCAGTTTGTCCCGGATCACCCGGCCATTCACAAAAAAGTACTGCAGATCTGCCTGACTGCGGGAAAAGGTCGGCAGCGCCACCCAACCCCAAAGGCGCAACCCGGTGGCCTCTGCATCAATAACCACCGCATTGTCGATAAACTGCTGGCCACACAGCGAACCAATCCGGCGCTCCTTGTCCAGATCCGTCTCAGCAGGGCGCAGGCTTTGCACCACTCTCTGGTTATGACGCAGGGTAAAACCGGTATCAAACCGACTCAGAGCCTGACGGCGAACACACTCTTCAACGTGGTTGAATTCGGTTTTTTCCGTGCGCAGGAATTTGCGGCGGGCAGGAGTATTGAAGAACAGATCCCTCACTTCAACGGTGGTACCCACGGGATGGGCCGCCGGTGAGATGCGAGCATCCATGTCGCGACCTTCCACCTCAACACGGGCCGCCGCTTCCTGCAACTCGGTACGGGAGGTGAGGGTCAGGCGTGACACGGAGCTGATACTGGCCAATGCCTCACCCCGGAATCCCAGAGAGGCCACGGCCTCAAGATCATCCAGAGTCAGGATTTTGCTGGTGGCATGCCGGCTCAGGGCCAGAGGCAGGTCCGCCTCTTCAATACCGGAGCCGTCGTCACGCACCCGGATAAGTTTTGCCCCACCCTGCTCGATCTCCACATCGACGCGCGAGGCCCCGGCATCCAGGGCATTTTCAACCAGCTCTTTAACAACAGAAGCAGGACGTTCTACCACCTCCCCGGCAGCAATCTGGTTGGCAAGCCGGGGGGACAGTAACTGGATGTGGGGCATATCCGGGGACTACCTCTTGATCAGGATGAGGGGATGCGAATGGTTTGCCCTACCATAACACGATCATCGTTCATCCCGTTAAAGCGCATCAGCTCGCTGACGGTGGTCTGATTCTCCCGGGCAACGCCCGAGAGAGTATCACCTCGCTGTATCCGGTACTGGCTGACGTCGGTGCCACCCCGGTTTTGCTGTTTTTCCCAGGCCAGCAACGTGCCGGGAGGTGGTGTGCGACGAAAATACTGCTCGATGCCATCGAAAATGGCGTTGGCCAGCTTGTTGCGGTACCACTCGGAGGCAAGATTCTTCTCTTCGGTCGGATTCGAGATGAAACCGGCCTCCACCAGAATCGAGGGGATGTCCGGCGACTTCAGAACCACAAATGCCGCCTGCTCCACCCCCTGTTTGTGAAGCTTGGCCACACGGCCCAACCGGCCCAGCACGGAATCTCCAACCCCCAGACTGGCGTTGATACTTGCGGTCATGGAGAGATCCAGCAATACCCCGGCCAGCATGTCATCGCGACCATCCAGAGAGACACCGCCGGCACCACCGATCAAATCTGAACGGTTCTCGCTCTGGGCGAGCCATCGAGCCGTTTCACTGGTGGCACCGCGCTGAGACAGCGCGAAGACGGATGCTCCCCGTGGCTGCGGCGTTCTGAAGGCATCGGCGTGCACCGACACGAACAGATCCGCGTTGTACTTGCGGGCCAGCAAGGTGCGGTTCCGCAAGCCCACGTAATAATCGCCTGTCCGAGTAAGCTTGGCAGTGAACCCTTTCTGCTGGTTGATCAGATCGGCCAGACGCTTTGCCATTCTCAGCACGACATCCTTTTCCCGGGTCCCCCGAGGCCCGATTGCGCCCGGATCTTCGCCGCCATGACCGGCGTCGATAACCACGATAATGTCACGCTTACCGGCAGAATCCTGGGTCACCGTCGGGCTCGTCGCCCGATCGAGACGGCTGCCCTGTTCATCAATAAGATCGACCACCAGACGATGGCCATACTGCTGATTCGGCTCCAGCACAAAGCTGCGAGGCTTGATATCACTTTTCAGATCCAGCACCACCCGCAAATCGTTACCATTCCTTGGCGCGCTGCGAATACGCTGAATGGGGCTGCCGGAGAGGTCGACCTTGCTGAAATCCGTGCCGAGAGCAGCATCCTTCAGATCAATAACCAGCCGGGACGGTCCACTCAGAGAGAATACGTTGTGCTCAACCAGACCGGCAGTGTCCAGCACCAGGCGGGTATGATCCGGAGCCGGCCACAAACGCACCCCCTCGACCCGGGTACCGGCCAAAACTGTACTGGCTGAAAGCAACAGCGCCATAATCACCAAGATTTTCATGAATCCGGCCCTATCAGTTCTATTTCATTAAGCAAGGAAGCCCCAAGCTCCGAACGGGCGCGCAATACCACAGAGCGCCCCTGACCTTCCCGTTCAAGATGGATTTCCAGATCCGGATCAGGCAAGACTCCCTGACCACGCTCCGGCCACTCAATAATCCGGATGCTCTGGCTGGCAAAATAATCCCGGATTCCCATGTATTCCAG
>JGI12576J13900_1000271_pt1 | contig 17040 bp, 17 predicted proteins | sample TtanPargueraPR_5_FD_13900 | JGI IMG/M metagenome (IMG submission 13900)
CGGGCAATATTACCGCCATCCGTCCCATGAAAGATGGTGTGATCGCCGACTTCGTCGTGACCGAAAAAATGCTCCAGCACTTTATTCACAAAGTGCATGAAAACAGTTTCATTACCCCGAGCCCCCGCGTACTCGTGTGTGTGCCCAGCAAATCTACCCAGGTAGAGCGCAAGGCCATCCGCGAATCGGCCCTGGGTGCAGGCGCCCGCGAGGTGTTCCTGATCGAAGAACCCATGGCGGCCGCCATTGGTGCCGGCCTGCCGGTGGAAGAAGCCAGCGGCTCCATGATTGTCGACATCGGTGGCGGTACCACCGAGATCGCCATTATCTCCCTGAATGGCATCGTCTATGCCGAATCCGTCCGGGTTGGTGGCGACAAGTTCGACGAAGCCATCGTTACTTACGTCCGTCGCAACTACGGCAGCCTGATCGGCGATTCCACAGCCGAGCGTATCAAGCATGAAATCGGCTGTGCCTATGAAGGCCTGGAAGTGCGCGAAATCGACGTTCGTGGTCGCAATCTGGCTGAAGGTGTGCCCCGGGCCTTCACCCTGAACAGCGAAGAAATTCTCGACGCGCTGCAGGAATCCCTGGCCCAGATCGTCCAGACCGTGAAGAGCGCCCTGGAGCAGTCTCCGCCTGAACTGGCCTCCGACATCGCTGAGCGCGGCATTGTGCTGACCGGTGGCGGTGCGCTGCTGCGGGGCCTGGACAAGCTCATCAGCGAAGAGACCGGCCTGCCGGTCATTATTGCGGAAGATCCGCTGACCTGCGTAGCCCGTGGCGGCGGTAAAGCCCTGGAAGTGATTGATCGCGGTGGCATCGGAATGTTCTCCCAGGAGGGGTAACCCCGTGGGAGGGCTAAGCCATTAAGACCATATTCGTCCAGGGGCCGGTACCCGGTTTCCGGCTGTTTCTCGTCGTTCTGTTATCGGCAGCGTTAATCGCTGCCGATGCCCGTTTTGACAAGCTCACCACCGTCCGCAGCACTCTCGCCACCGGGCTGGCTCCGGTGTACTGGCTTGGCAATGCCCCATATTCCTTTGCCGACTGGTTTTCCGGCCTGTTTGTCAGCCGCGATGATCTGCAGCAGGAGAACGAAGAGCTCAAAACCCGCCTGCTGATTCTGGAACGCCGTGCTCTCAAGTACGCGGCTCTGGCGTCGGAGAATAACGAGCTGCGCCGGCTGCTGAATTCTTCCGAAGTACTGGATGACCGGGTCATTGTGGGCGAAGTGGTGGGGGTCTCCCCGGATCCGTTCTCCCACGAGATCATCATTAACAAGGGCGAGAGTGATGGTGTCACGACCGGTCAGGCGGTACTGGACGCAGAGGGCCTGATGGGCCAGGTGATCCAGACCAGCCAGTTCACCTCCCGTGTCCTCCTGGTGTCCGACAGCAGTCACGCCGTTCCCGTTGAGGTGGTGCGTAATGGTCTGCGTTCGATTTTGCTGGGTAACGGCGAAACCGATGAGCTGGATCTGGTTCACGTACCGGATACTGCTGACATCCGCGAGGGCGACATGCTGGTTAGTTCCGGTCTTGGCGGGCGATTCCCCCGAGGCTACCCGGTGGCAGAGGTCAGTTCCATCGTCAAAGAGCCGGGGGAGCCTTTTGTGACCATTCAGGCCGCGCCGAAAGCCCGCCTCAACCAGAGTCGGCTGGTGCTGATCGTGTTTCAGCCGGAAGAGCGCTCGGTGCCCGAAAATGGGCAGACGGCCCCGGATAACGAGGAGGCAAACTGATGTTGTCTGTCATCAGTTATCCGCTGTTCGCCATCACCGTGGTGTTATCGTTGGTGCTGAGTATCTCCCTATTTCCGGTGGACTGGTTTCAGTTTCGCCCGGAGTGGCTCGGACTGATGGTCTTCTACTGGACCTTCCGCGCCCCGGCCCAGTTTGGCATTTTGATGGCCTGGTGCCTGGGGTTGTTACTGGATATTCTCGAGTCTACCCCGCTGGGCGTGAATGCCATGGGCATGGCCCTGATCGCCTTTCTGGTTCTGACTATTCACCAGCGGTTGCGGATGTATCCGCTGCCTCAGCAGTGCCTGATGGTGTTTCTGTTATTGGGCATCAACCAGATGCTGGTACATTTCGTGAAACAGTTACTGGGTGCTGAAAGCGCCGGTTTCAGCTACTTGTGGCCAGCCTTGACGAGCGCTCTGGCCTGGCCTGTGGTCAGTGGCGTACTGGACACAATCAACCGTAAACTGGGATAACTGTATGAGCTGCCTCATTCTGGCCTCGGCATCACCGCGCCGGGCTGAGTTGCTGAGACAGATCGGTGCTGACTTTCAGGTGGCGCCTGCCGAGATAGATGAGACACCGCAACCGGGTGAAGGGGCTCAGCACTATGTTGAGCGCCTGGCCCGGGAGAAAGCCTCTTGTGTTGCCGGTGAGGCCCCGGGTGCCTGGGTACTGGGGTCTGACACCTCTGTGGTTATAGACGGAGAGATTCTTGGGAAACCGGAGTCCGATACACAGGCTTGTGAGATGTTGCGCCGGTTATCTGGGAGAACCCATCAGGTGATGACCGCGATCGCTCTGGCGCAGGAACAGAAGTGTCGATCATTAGTGGTGGTCACCGATGTCAGCTTTCGGGAGCTCTCAGAAGCCGAAATCGTCGCCTACGTCGCCACCGGTGAACCCGTGGACAAGGCGGGAAGCTACGGAATTCAGGGACTTGGTGGTATCTTTGTTCGGGAACTCAAGGGCAGCTACAGCGCTGTGGTGGGTTTGCCCCTGCAGGAAACCGCAGAGTTATTGGCAGATGCCGGCGACCCTGTCTGGCGCCACTGGCCATGCAGTAAGGAGAGCCAAGCATGAGTGAAGAGATCCTGATCAACGTGACTCCGGTGGAAACCCGGGTCGCCCTCGTTGAAAACGGCATGTTGCAGGAAGCCTATATCGAGCGCACCAGTCGCAAGGGGATTGTCGGCAACATCTACAAGGGCAAGGTCGTTCGGGTGCTGCCTGGCATGGAAGCCGCGTTCGTGGACATCGGCCTGGAACGGGCGGCTTTCATTCATGCGTCCGACGTCGTCAGTGGCCAGACATCTGGCGACGAACCGTCAGACGCCCCCAGGACCGTACCGGATATCCGTACCCTGTTGCGGGAGGGGCAGTCCCTGGTGGTGCAGGTAACCAAGGACCCGATTGGTACCAAGGGTGCGCGACTCACCACCCAGCTTTCCATTCCCTCCCGTTATCTGGTGTTCATGCCAGGCGTTTGCCATGTCGGGATTTCCCAGCGTATTGAAGATGATAATGAGCGCGCACGGCTGAAATCCCTGATCGAGGAAGGCGCAGCGGAACACGATGATGTGCAGGGTGGCTATATCATCCGCACCGCGGCGGAGGCTGCCTCAGCCGAAGACCTGATTGCGGATATGACCTACCTGCACCGGCTCAGCCAGTCGATTCAGGAGCGCATTGCCAAGGCGCCGGCACCCTCGGTGGTCTATCAGGACTTGCCGTTGTTTATTCGCACCATCCGGGATCTGATCCGACCGCAAACGGAGAAAGTGCGTATTGATAGTCGCGAGAGCTATCAGCGGGTAATGGAGTTTGTCAAAGAGTTCGTCACTGAGTTTGCTGACAAGGTGGAGTACTACCCGGGTGAGCGGCCTATCTTTGACCTGTATTCGGTTGAAGATGAAATCCAGAAAGCCCTGAGCCGTAAGGTGCAGCTCAAATCCGGTGGCTATGTGATCATCGATCAGACCGAAGCGATGACGACCATCGACATCAACACCGGTGCCTTTGTGGGCCACCGCAATCTGGAAGAGACCATCTTCAAAACCAATCTGGAAGCCGCCCGGTCGATCAGTCGTCAGCTTCGGCTGCGGAATCTGGGCGGGATCATCATCATCGACTTTATCGACATGGAAGATCCCGAACACCAGCGCCAGGTGCACAGGATGCTGGAGAAAATGCTGGAACGGGATCACGCCAAAACCAAGATCACCGGCGTTTCCGAGCTGGGCCTTGTGGAGATGACCCGAAAACGCACCACCGAAAGCCTGGGCCAGGTTCTGTGCGAGCCGTGCCCGATCTGTGATGGCCGGGGATTCCTGAAAACCGCCGAAACCGTATGCTACGAAATCTTCAGGGAAATCCTGCGCGTTAACCGTGCCTATGAGGCCGAGAATTACCTGGTAATGGCGTCCCAGAAGGTGGTGGATCGCCTGCTGGATGAAGAGTCAGACAACGTTGCAGACCTTGAAACCTTTATCAGTAAAACCATTCGCTTCCAGGTTGAGCCTTTCTACAGCCAGGAACAGTACGACGTTGTTTTGCTCTGACACCTGAGCAGCAGGGCGTTGCAGGGAGCTGAGTCTTATGTCGATCCGCGAGCCGGACAGTTCGCAACCAGCCGAGGATGAGCGCGGTCTGGTTGCCCGCGGGTTGGCGGTCTTTGCCAGTGTGGTCTGGTGGTCCATCCTGACGCTGCTGGTGTTATTCGCACTCTATGTTGGTGTCGGTCGCCAGCTCACCTCTGATATCAACAGCTTTTCCGATGAACTGTCGGCTTCGCTTTCCGAAGCCACAGGCCTGGATGTGTCTGTTGGCAGTTTATCCTCCCAATGGTATTGGCTGGATCCCTCCATTACCGCCAAAGATATCACCATCAATTCCCCGGATTCAGACCGCATAGCCGCAGAACTTGAGCACCTGGAATTGCGGCTCGATTTTTTTGCCTCCCTGTTCCGCTTCCGCCTGGTGTTCCGCAATTTTGACGCTGACGGTCTGGCGTTAACGGTGGTGCGCCCTACCGAGGATCCGTTTATCAATCCGGTGGAAGAGATTGTGGAGCTGGCCGAGCCGGGTGCGCCGGAACTCCAGGAGTGGATTCGCCTGGCGGGCCGCTGGTTGTCGAATCCGGAAGTCCGGGTGACACGGGTCAGCCTGGCGCTGGGCCCAAGCCGGCAGAACCTACGTTTTCTGGATATTCCACAGCTTGATCTGTCCTACCAGGGCGGCTTGTTCCAGGCCGCAGGCCGGGCCATGCAGAGCGGTACAACCACACAGCTGGCCAGTTTTGCTCTGGTAGGACAGCGGTTTTTCAGGGGTGAGTTTACCGGTCAACTCTACCTGGATGTGGATTCCGGTCGACTGTTCGACGGCCTGATTGATGATCTGAACTGGCGGGGCATACGGGTTGAAGGCTTCGATCTGGGGGGCAGTGCCTGGCTAAGCTTTGAGGATGGCGAGCTGCAGCAGGTTCAGGGCCAGGTTCGCACTCCCTATCTTCAGTTAGGTGTTAACCGTGAATCGCTGGCGCCTCTTGAAGATATCCAGGCTCACTTCGGTTGGCGGCGGGGGGAGGCCCTACGTTTGCAGAAGCTTCGCTGGGACTGGATCGGCGATCAGGTTCTGCCGTTCAGTGTTCGCATCGAAGACGGTCAGGATGAGCTCAAGCTGGTGGCAGACTCACTGCCGCTCAAGCCTTTGCGGCGATTGGTTCAGGCCCTGGAGCTGCTGCCGGATGCCGCCAGCGAGGCGCTGGAGCATTATCAGCCTGCGGGTTTTCTGGATGATATGTTGTTTACTCTGCCAGAGAAGGGCTCCCGGTTCTCNTTAAGTGCCAGATTGCGGGAGTTCGGGGTGCGGGCCTGGTCTGGCGCNCCCCGCGCCGAGGGGCTATATGGCTTTATCCAGATGAATCCAGACAGCGGCAGGGTGACCCTGGATACACCAGAATCCGCCATGCTGGGCTTTCCGCAGTTGTTCAACACTGACTGGAGGCTGGACTCTCTATCCGGAACTGTCGCCTGGATCCTGGAAGGAGGGATCACCAGGGTATTCTCCGATGATCTGGAGTTTATCTATCGCTCAGATACCCGGTTAAGCGGCGCGTTTGACCTGCGGCTGGATCGATACGGGGAGGACAATCTTGGTTTGAGCGTCGGCGTAGAAGGCGGCAATGCCGATATGCTGGCGGATTTCGTGCCGGCGAATGCTGTAGGTGAAGGGCTGTATGAATGGCTCACCAACAGTATTCCGGAGGCCGGCATTCGGGGGCAGTACTATGGCCACGGCCGTATCGATTCCGCCGCGCCGTCTGGATCGTTTGTTTCCTCCATGTGGTATGAATTCGATAACGCCACGATTCGATACGACCAGCGCTGGCCATCTGTGGAGCGGGCCAGCGGGCGGGTTGAGATCCAGAATGCTGACACCCGGGTAACACTCGCTCGGGGCGAGATTGGTGGGTTGGAGCTGGAAAACGCCAGTGTTCACGTCCTTCCCGGAGATGGGGAAGCTGGCACGCTGGTGCGCGTAGATGCAGTGTCGACGGTTCCGGCAGAGAGAATACCCTGGTGGCTGGCCAATACTCCGTTGGGGGAATTGTTGGGATACGGTAACACCCGTGCCCGTTATGACGGGGAGTTTGAGCTGAGTCTTGGGCTGGAGCTACCGCTATCGCAAGGGCAGGACACCCGGGTTACGGCGCAGGTAAAAACCGACAATGCCGGATTCCAATTACCGGATGCGGGACTTCGCTGGCAGAATATTCGGGCTGACCTGACTTACGACAGTGTTGATGGATTTTCCGGGCCACCGGTCACTGCTCGTTTTTTCGATCAACCGGTCAGTGTTGTTTTTTCCGCCGCGGAGGCCGGCGACGCCATGCTGATACGCCAGCAAGGTGGTCTGAAGCTGCCAGGCTCCCTGGCGGCCTTTGGCTTGGCTAACGATGCGGCGCGCGGGCTTTCCGGAGAGCTTGTCTACACCGCTGAGCTTGAATTAGGCGGTGCCGGCGAGCCGGTGATTTCCCTGTTTTCAGACCTTGAAGGTCTGCAGGTGGATTGGCCCAAACCACTGGCAAAGACCGCGCGCGAGCGAACCCCCCTGTCGGTCCGGGTTGATCCGTTCCAGAGCGAAGGCGTGGCGATCGCTGCGCAATGGCAGGATCGTCTGGACGCTGAACTCCGTTTTAAAGAGACGGGCTTCGAGCTGGTCTTCGAACATTTGAATCTGGGCGCTCACCATCTGACCAATATCGCCATTGATGCGCTTGAGCTGGAGGACCGGTGGGTCGTTCATACAGACTCGGATCGGGCCCGGGGCAGGGTGGTGTTACCCAGAGAAGGAGGCACGGTAGAGGCCGACTTTGCAACCCTGCGCCTGGTACGGGAGACCAGTGCCGCAGAGCAGGACAACGAATTTCTGACTCTTGAGGAGCAGTTGCAGGCGTTCAGGGAGCTGGATATGGGAAATTGGCCCGACATTGATGCCAGAATCTCGGATCTCCGGCTGGATGGCGAGTCAGCGGGAAGCTGGCGTTTCAAGCTGCGCCCTGAACCTTATCGGTTGCGTGTGCAGGAGGTGGAAGGCCGGCTTGGATCCCTGGTGTTGTCCGGCGATATGATCTGGAGCATTGTGGATGACCGGGAAACGACCCGGTTTACTGGTAAGCTGGAGGGCGGGGCCCTTAAGGATCTGGAAGCGCTGACTGGCAGCACCATTCCGATGACCAACGAAGAAACGGCGGTTGAACTGGATCTGGATTGGCCGGGAAGCCCGAACAACATTGCTCTCAGCAAGATAAGCGGCACGGTCAGTGCCCGCCTGGACGACGGCATGATCATGGAGCAGAGCAATTCGGCGCAATTGTTCCGGATCTTCAACCTGCTGAACACTGATACGCTCTGGCGCAGGTTGCGGCTGGACTTCTCGGATCTGTACGAACGGGGCGTAGCCTTTGACGCCATTTCCGGTAAAGCCAACATCATAAATGGCCTGGTGACCATGGATCCGGAACTGCAACTGGTGGGTCCGTCCGGCGCGTTCAAACTCAGTGGCAATACCAACATGGCCGAAGAAACGTTGGATATGCGCCTGGTACTGGTACTACCCGTGACACAGAATCTGCCCCTGGCTGCCATACTGATGGGGGCGAGCGCCCCCATCGGCGGCGCCTTGTTCGTGCTCGATAAAATTCTGGGCGACCCGTTGAGCAAACTGACCAGTGCCACGTACAGTGTCACAGGAACCTGGAGCAATCCGGAAGTGGATCTGCGGGGCGTGTTCGATACCGGTGAGTAAGGAGGCCATGATGGTTCAGGTAGCGGCAATACAAATGGTCAGTACCCATGACATCGATGCCAACCTTGAAGAGGCCCGCAGACTGCTGGCTGAAGCGGCAGGCGCAGGGGCGAAGGTGGCGGTGTTGCCCGAGAACTTCGCCGTTCTGGCGACCGCACAGATGCTGGAGTGCGGCCGCCGGGAGGCGGGTAGCGAGCCTGTTATCCGTCGCTTTCTGGCCGAGCAGGCCCGGTCATTGGGGCTCTGGATTGTCGGCGGTTCCCTGCCGTTGGCCAGTCGGCGAGATGGTTCAGAATTAACAGACCGGGTACGGGCCACCTGTCTGGTGTACAACGATCATGGCGAAGAAGTGGCCCGCTACGACAAGATTCACCTGTTTGACGCCATGGTTGAAGACGCCCACGGCCAGTATCGGGAATCGGATACCTTTGAGCCCGGTGATCAGGCGATTACGGTGGATACGCCGGCCGGACGACTGGGGTTGGCGATCTGTTACGACCTTCGCTTTCCAGAACTGTTCCGGGCCTTGAGAGAGCAGGGCGCCGAATGGGTCTGCCTGCCCAGCGCCTTTACCTGGCAGACGGGCAATGCCCATTGGCACGCCCTGATACGCGCCCGCGCCATTGAAAACCAGGTCTGGGTGGTGGCGCCGGGGCAAGGGGGGCAGAACAGTAGCCGGCGAAGAACCTATGGCCACAGCCTGATCTGCGATCCCTGGGGTAAGGTCGTCAGTGAGTTCGATGAAGGCCCAGGCATGGCTTGCGCCGATCTGGACCTGGAGCAGCTGCATCAGTTGCGAAGCCGTATGCCCGTGTGGGAGCACCGGCGGCTCTGATTACTGCTCGGCGTCGTCGATCCATTCCCGCAGAGCCCGGAACAGCTTCCGGGCCTGACCGGTATTCTTGCCTTTTTCGACTTCCTTGCGGGCATTGCGCACCAGATTGCGCAGGTGCTGTACATCCGCTGAAGGGCAGTAATCAATAAACTCTCCTACCACCTTGTCACCTTCGGAAATCATCCGGTCGCGCCAGCGCTCGGCCAGATGGTGTCGGCGGGTATGCTCTTCGCTGCCAGCGTGGAAGGCGTCGATGGCACGGCCAATAGCTTCGGGGTCGTCCTCCTGGCGCAACACCTTACCAATGTACTGCAAGTGTCGCCGGCGGGCCTCACGCTGGGGAATCCGGCGTGATTCAATGATCGCCGCTTTCAGGGTCTCGCTGATGCTCAGGGTGGCCAGCTGTTCGTCGTTCAGGTCCAGCATGCGTTTGCCCAGATCCTGAAGCGCGTGCATTTCGCGCTTCAGCTGCGATTTGCTGGGGCCAAGGTCGTCCTGGAATTCGTCGTCAAATTGGTCAGTCATGGTAGGTCACAGGTTGCTCAGGCATAGAAAATGGTGGCCAGTCCCAGGAAGGCCATGAAGCCGACAACGTCGGTTACGGTGGTGAGTATCACACTGCCGGCCAGGGCCGGGTCAATGTTCCGGGATTTCAGGAACAGCGGCAAGACGGTGCCCACCAGCGCCGCCGCCACCAGGTTAATCACCAGTGCCGCCGCGATGATGGCACCAATCAGCCAGTCCTGGAACCAGACCACCGCGGCGGTGGCAACCACCACCGCCCACAGCAGGCCGTTCAGTACCCCGGACAGAAACTCACGGTTCAGCAGCCAGCCCACGTTGGCACCGCTGATCTGGCCAACGGCCATACCCCGGATCACCAGGGTCAGTGTCTGGCTACCGGCAATGCCGCCCATGCTGGCCACAATTGGCATCAGTACGGCCAGTGCAACGACTTTGGCAATAGTGTCTTCAAACAGTCCAATCACGGCCGATGCGGTAAAGGCCGTGATCAGATTGATGCCCAGCCAGACCGCGCGCCGGCGGGTGGTCTTCATCACCGGGGCAAAGGTGTCCTCGTCTTCATCCAGACCAGCCATACTCATCAGGGAATGGTCTGCGTCCTCACGGATAACGTCGACCACGTCATCGATGGTGATCCGGCCCAGCAGCTTGTTGGTCTCATCCACCACCGGGGCAGAAATCAGGTCGTAGCGTTCGAACAGAGTGGCGACCTTGGTGTCGGACAGGGACACGGGAATGGGTTCAATGTCCGTGTCCATCACTTCCCGAACGGTAGCCGCGGGATTGGATACCAGCATCCGGGTAATGGGCAGCATGCCGATAAACTCGTCCCGACGGCTGACCACAATCAGGCTGTCGGTCATCGGGGGCAGGCTGCGGTGACGGCGCAGGTAGCGCAACACAACGTCGATGCTGATGTCCGGCCGTACCGTGATGGTGTCGGTGTTCATCAAGCCGCCAGCCGTGTCCTCCGGGTAAGCGAGGACTTCCTCTACCCGCTGACGGTCTTGCTCGTCCATGGTGTCCAGGACTTCCTGGATCACCGTGTCCGGCAATTGCTGAAGCAAATCGGCCAGGTCATCCGACTCGAAATCTTCCAGGATGTCCGCCAGCTCCTGCGCGTTCAGCTGGCTCAGAAAGTAGCTACGAATATCGTCGCCAAGGTACTGGAGGACTTCCCCTTCCAGTTGCTTGTCGACCAGATTCCACAGCAGGGCCCGTTGGCGTGGTGGCGAGGATTCCAGAAGGTGAGCAATATCGCTGGGGCTCAGACCGCCATTCAGAATGCGGGCCACCTGCTTGAGGGCACCACTGTCCAGCGCTTCACTGAGTGAGCGAAGGCGTTGGCGGGCCTGGCTTTTTTCCAGAATGTCGGTCATTGAACCACCTGCGATCAGAAAACCTTTGCATTATAGCGGAGTTAGGTGGCACACGTGAGAAAGGATTGTAGGTGAATGACGAAACCGGAGGTTATTCCCCTTCACCAAAATAATCGTTGATCAGGGCAGCCAGCGCGTCGATGGCATCCTGTTCGTCCGGGCCATCGGCAACCAGTTCCACTTCGGTGCCCTGGCTGGCGGCCAGCATCATCACCTGCATGATGTTCTTAGCGTCTACGTCCCGGCCTTTGCCGCGGATTCGCACCTTGCTGTCAAAGTCTGATGCGGTGGCCACAAGCTTCGCCGTGGCCCGCGCATGCAGGCCGAGTTTGTTGATGATGGTGATGGGGCGGCAAATCATAGGCGCTCAGATTTCTCCCCGGGTTTGAAGGTGTGGCAGTTCGGTGTGGCGCACCTGCACATTGCGGTAATGATCGCGGAAATAGCGCCCGAGCTGCTCACACACATAAACAGAGCGGTGCTGGCCACCGGTGCAACCGATGGAAATGGTCATGTAACTACGATTGCTGTCGGCAAACGAGGGCAGCCAGGTATTCAGGAAGCCCGTGACGTCATCCACCATCTGACGTGTCAGCGGTTCCCGTTCCAGAAATTCGATGACCGGCTGATCAACGCCGGTGTGCTTGCGCAGGCTGGTGTCCCAGTATGGATTGGGCAGGCAGCGGACGTCGAAGACGTAGTCTGAATCCACCGGCACGCCGTGCTTGAAGCCAAAGGACTGGAACAGCAGTGCCAGTTCCTGATCCTTGCGGCCGGCCACGCGCTGCTTGATCATGTCGCGTAGCTCGTACATGGAGAGCCCGGTCGTGTTGACATAAAGATCGGCCAGCTTTGACAGGGGTTCCAGTAATTGCTTTTCGTTGGTGATTGCCTCCCGCAGAGACGTCTTGTCATCGCTTAGCGGATGCTTGCGGCGGGTTGCGTGAAAGCGTTGCAGCAGTGACTGTTCGTCGGCATCCAGGAATATGATTTCAACCTCGACACCGGTCTGCTTCAGTTGCTGGTAAATGGTTTCAAAATTGGCCAGCTCGGCGGACAGGTTACGGGCATCAATACTGACGGCCATTTTTTTCAGCCGGCCGGGCGCTTCCTGGGTGGCCGCCTCTCGGGTCAGCGGGAACAGCAAGCCAATGGGCAGGTTGTCGATGCAGTAGAATCCCAGGTCTTCCAGCACATGCAGGGCCGTACTCTTGCCGGAACCGGATCGGCCACTGACGATAATCAGCTTCATGGGACTGTTTCTCCTTCAATCTGCCTGGCAGCCTGTCCAGATATCAGGCTGATCTCAGTGATTACTCTCCGCCATACGCTGGTAAAGGGTCGCGGGATCTTCACTTTGGCGCAGCCGGGCGCAGAAAGTGCTGTCATTGAAGCGCTCCGCCAGCTGGCTCAGTAATTCCAGGTGTTCACTGGTGGCTTCTTTGGGGACGATCAGTGCAAACACCAGATCTACCGGCTGGTTATCGATAGCATCAAAGTCTACCGGCTCCTCCAGAGTCATCAGCACGCCGATGACGCGGTCCAGGCCTTCCAGTCGGCAGTGGGGGATGGCAATACCCTCACCGATACCGGTGCTGCCCAGCCGTTCGCGGGAGACCAGATTGTTGAAGATCTGGGTGTCGCTGAGGATTTCATCCTGAAAGTGAATCCGTTCAGCGATGAACTCCAGCACACGTTTCTTGCTTGAGGCCGGCACCTTACAGAGGGTCAGTTCAGGGGCAAGAATATTGTCGATGGTCAGGGATGGCTCGCTCATGGATCGACTGCATGTCCGTAAAAAAAAGGCTGCGGCCGGTTAGCCCCGCCGCAGCTCGTTTCATGAAACACCCGGTAAGGTTCGCGCTTCAGCGACCGCCGTTACCGTGCATCCGGTCTACGTTCTTTTCCTTGTGCTTGAGGATCTGACGGTCCAGCTTGTCGACCAGAGCGTCGATTGCGGCGTACATGTCCTCATTTTCTGCCTTTGCGTGAATCTCACCACCAATCACGTGCAGCGTGGCTTCCGCCATCTGGCGCACCTTCTCGACCTCCAGGGTGACCTGGCAGTTACTGATATGGTCGAAGTGACGCTCCAGCTTCTCGAACTTGGTGTTGACGTAATCCTTCAGAGCGGGAGTCAGTTCTACGTGATGGCCTGAAATGTTGAGTTGCATAGGCGTCTCCTGTTGTCATACTGCCGGCGTGCTTGCCGGCTTGCGTGCCAGTGCATCTTGCACCGGCGAAAGTTTAAACCAGGCGTTTTCGTTCGTTCGAGGGAGGAATATGCATGGCCTCCCGGTATTTGGCCACGGTACGCCGCGCCACGTTGATTCCCTGTTCCCCTAGCATGGCTGCAATTTTGCTATCGCTCAATGGCTTTTTCGGGGTTTCCTCGGCAATCAGCTTCTTGATCATTGCCCGGATGGCTGTAGACGAGCATTCGCCGCCCTCGGCGGTGCTGACGTGGCTGGAGAAAAAGTACTTCAGCTCGAAAATACCGCGGGGCGTGTGCATGTACTTCTGGGTGGTAACCCGGGAAATCGTGGACTCGTGCATTTCCACCGCCTGGGCAATGTCAGACAGGATCAGAGGCTTCATGGCTTCTTCGCCCTGATCCAGGAACCCTTGCTGGTGTTCAACGATGCGGGTGGCAACTTTCAGCAGGGTTTCATTACGGCTTTGCAGGCTCTTGATAAACCATTTCGCTTCTTGCAGCTGGTCGCGCAGGTAGGTGTTATCGGCACTGCTGTCAGCCCGGCGGATCAGTGACGCGTAGCTGGCATTCACCCGGATACGCGGAGCGATTTCCGGGTTGAGTTCAACCCGCCATCGGCCTTCGTGTTTGCGTACGATAACGTCCGGGATAACGTAATCCGGTTCGGCCCGGTCCACGACATCGCCAGGGCGCGGGTTCAGGCTGGTGATCAGGGCCAGTACCTGTTTCAGCTGGTCTTCCTTGAGCCGGCTGCGGCGTAACAGTTGCGCGTAGTCCCGGTTGCCAAGCAGGTGCAGGAACTGGGTAACCACCAGTCTCGCCTGGCGCAGCCAGGGGGTATCCGGTGGCAGCTGGTTGAGCTGAATCAGCAGGCATTCCTGGAGATCCCGAGCGAACACGCCTGGCGGGTCGAAGTGTTGCAGGCGGTGGAGTACCGCTTCCACTTCGTCCAGTTCCAACGGGTCTTCTTCGGTTTCGTCCAGCAGGCCTGCGTGAATGTCCTCAATGTCAGACGTCAGGTAGCCGCGCTCATCCACAGCATCCAGCAGCGCGTGGGCAATGGCCTGATCCCGCTCGCTCAGAGGCGTCAGGTTCAGCTGCCACTCGAGGTGATCCTGCAGGGTTTCGGTAGGCGAGTTCCGGGTTTCGAAATCCGATTCGTGCTCGTCTTCGCCTTTGCTGGCCGGAGCCGGGGCAGACTGGTAGATGTCGTCCCAGGCGGTATCCACTGGCAGATCATCGGGAATGTTGTCCGGAATATCGTTCTCGGACGACCAGTCCAGGGCCGTTCTCGGTTTCGTCCCAGTCCGGGCTCGCGTCCTGGTGGCTGTCGTCCTGGTTGGCCTCAGAGCTGGAAGCTTCACTGTGCTCGTGCTCTTCGCGCTCGTCGCCTTCAGGGTGCTCATCGTCCTCTGAGGTTTCCAGCATTGGGTTGGATTCCAGCGCCTGCTGGATTTCCTGCTGGAGATCGAGGGTAGAAAGCTGTAGCAGGCGTATGGCCTGCTGCAGCTGGGGCGTCATGGTCAGACTCTGGCCCAGCTTAAGCTGTAATGAGGCTTTCATAACCATGGCTCAAGATCCATAACTCGTGGGCATCCCGGTTGTTGCTTTGCCGGCGCACAGGCCGAAAAAAATGTTGTACGCTGGTTACTTGCCATTGTCTGTGAACAGTATAAGCAAGTTTTTTGCCGAGTTTACTTGCTACAGATCATCAAAACAATCAGACCTCGGATAAACCCNGTTTTATCAGGTCAGAGCCGGAACTCATCACCCAGATANACTTCTTTCACNTGCTGGTTTGCCAGAATGGCTTCGGCATTGCCGGAGGCGATGATGTGGCCGCCGGAAACGATGTAGGCATTNTCGCAGATGTCGAGGGTTTCCCGAACGTTATGGTCGGTAATCAANACGCCNATACCTTTATCCCGCAGGTGCCGGATAATGTGCTTGATGTCACTGACGGAGATAGGGTCTACGCCCGCGAAGGGTTCGTCCANCAGGATAAACGCGGGCTCCATGGCCAGCGCCCGGGCGATTTCAACCCTGCGGCGTTCGCCNCCGGATAGCGCCATACCNACGCTGTCNCGGATGTGAGTAATATGAAACTCTTCCAGCAACTCTTCCAGCTTGGCCTCCCGTTCCGCCCGACTCATGCCTTTGCGGGTTTCGAGGATGGCCATGATGTTGTCCCGCACGGTCAGTTTGCGAAACACGGAGGCTTCCTGGGGCAGGTAACCGATGCCCTTGCGGGCGCGCCCATGCATTGGCAGCGGGGTGATGTCCTGGGCGTCGATGGTGATCCGGCCGTGATCCGCAGGCACCAGGCCCACGATCATGTAGAAGCAGGTGGTCTTGCCGGCGCCGTTGGGGCCGAGCAGGCCGACAATCTCGCCGGAGCGAATTTCCAGAGAAACATCCAGCACCACTTTTTTCTGCTTGTAGCTTTTTGCCAGATTACTGGCCCTGAGAACTGCCATCCGAACCTTTCCCGTCACTGGATTGAGCTGAATTACGAGGCTGAATCACCATTTCCACCCGGCCGGAGCCGCCGTCGGATGGCGTGCCGCCTTCCGCAGTAACAACGCGGCGAACGGTGTCGTAGTGAATGACGTCGCCCCGGAATACGTTGCCGTCTTGTTCAATAACGGCCTGGCGTTCAAAAATAACCAGGTTTTCATCGCCAGACCAGGTGATGTTCAGGGCCTTGGCATCGGTCGTGCCTTCGCCTTCCTGGCCGGGTTGCCGGTAATGGGCGGGGTTGCCGGCGGCTTCAATCCGGCTGACACCCTGTTGGTTGCGGTAAAGTACCACCCGATCCGCGTCCAGCCGGGTTTCGCCCTGAATCAGTTCGACAGCGCCGGTGTAAACGGCCGTTCCGGCGCTTTCATCCAGGCGGGCCGAATCTGCACTGACCTTTATGGGGATATCGGAATCCAGGTTGAATGCCGATGCCGGGCCGGCCAGCAATGCCATGGCCAGAATCGCTGGCCGGCAGAAAGATCGTTTACCTGACGGTTTCATATTGTCCCTCTACCCGGGAGTTGAGTTCGAGAATGCGTTCGTTGATCCAGGCTTTCATGCCGGTGGAGCGGGTGACGCCGAAAGGCTCGGTGATGGTCACCGGCTGGTCGGTATAGACGGTGCCGTTGCTGTTGTCCAAGGTCAGCGCCCCGGTCTCCAGAATGGCTTCGCGGCCTTTGGACTGTCGGGTCAGTCGGACGTTCCCCATCAGTTCCAGCATTTCATTGTTCTGCTGAAGGCTACCTTCATTGGACTCGATGAGCCAAGGTTCGGGACTGCCCTCACTGAAAAGTCGGGCTCTCGGCGTATCCAGATGAGCCGTGCCGGTTGCTTCAAACTGCTCAATTCTGGGGCTTTTGAGATCAATCTGGAGGTTCCCTTGCTCATCCCAGGCGCGGTATTGTCCGCCGATCACAAAGCCGTCGGGCTCTGCGGGCCCCCGTAGCTCGCTGGCGACATTCCGCGAACTGACAGGTTCGTCACTTTGCCACAGCAGAAAAACGGTTGCTGTTACGGTGGCGGCAAGAGCCAGAGCTGTAATCCGCCGTTTGCCGCGATCGCCGAAAAGCCGCTCTGTGATCATGCTGGCTCTTCCAGGTAGGGGGCAAGAGTGTTGTCCAGATGCCCTTGAGCCCAGAGTAGGAGATCGCAGGCCTCGCGCACAGCGCCCTGTCCACCGTGGCTGCGGGTACAGTAGTCGGCGTGTTGCTGAACCAGCCAGTAGCCGTTGGGTACCGTGATGCCAAGGCCGGCAAAACGCAGCGCGGGCAGGTCGGGCAGGTCGTCGCCCATGTAGGCAATCTGCTCCGGCGCAAGGTTCATATCCCGGATCAATTCCAGCAATGCAATTTTTTTGTCTTCGCGACCCTGCATCAGGTGCGGGATGCCCAAGTCCGACATTCGTCTTTCCGTAAGCGGAGAGCGTCGTCCGGTAATCACCGCCACGGTGATGCCTGCCTGCATCAGTTGTTTCAGGCCCAGGCCGTCAAGAATGTTGAAGGCCTTGAGTTCA
>JGI12576J13900_1000320_pt1 | contig 15025 bp, 10 predicted proteins | sample TtanPargueraPR_5_FD_13900 | JGI IMG/M metagenome (IMG submission 13900)
GAAAACCGTCCTCACCTTCAACATCGAAGATCCAGGGAATATTGGCACCACATCGCTCTTCGATAATCCGGTCCGAGTCCAGGAATCGATAGCCGAGCTCCTTGGCCAGCAACCGGCCAATAGTGCTTTTTCCAGCCCCCATGGGCCCAACCAGAACAACACGTTTGGGCAAAGACATAATTTCCGCTCAACAGGTTTCAGGCGGGTGAGAATAGCATAAGGACCGGCAATCCATAAGCGGCTCGGAACCCGTGAACCAGCCCCGAACGAAAAAACCGCCGGGGTTACCGGCGGTTTTTAGTTTGCAGCAAGCTTACTGCAGTATGTCGTTCTTGATGATCTTTGGTGTAATGAAGATCAACAGCTCGCTGCGCTCATCGATTTGCTCGGTGCGCTTGAACAGACGACCGAGATAAGGGATATCTCCCAGGAACGGTGTTTTGGTTGTTTGAGTGGCAACTTCAGACTGGAAGATACCGCCCAGAACCACGGTTTCACCATTAGCAACCAGAACCTGGGTTGTAACTTCGTTAGTATTGATAGACGGGATACCTGCGGTTACTTCGCCGCGGGAGTCCTGATTGACCACGAGATCCATAATGATCTTGTCATCGGGCGTGATCTGCGGGGTCACCTCAAGAGAAAGCACCGCTTCCTTAAATTCCACGTTGGTCGCGCCACTGGATGTCGCTTCCTGATAGGGAATTTCTTCACCAGACTTGATGGACGCTGTCTGGCGATCAGCTGTAACAACCCGCGGCTGGGAAACCACTTCCGCTCGACCATCAGTCTCAAGAGCCGACAGCTCAAGATCCACCAAGAAGTCATCACTTCCCCAACCGATTGCAAATGAGGAAGCCCCATCACCGCTCACACCAAGGTCAACGCCCAGAGCGCCCGGGAAAGAAACAGTGTTGCTACCACCGCTTGCGGCGTCTCTGGCTTCCTGCAGCGTCCCGAGAGAACCACCGACAGTAATCACATCATCACCGTCGACGTTGTAAGCCGCGCCTCCCCAACGAACACCAAGATCTTCTGCGACGTTAGTTTGTGCACGAACAATTCGAGCTTCAATTGACACCTGACGAACCGGGACATCCCACGTGGATACCAGCCGGCGAATTTCCTCCAGCTTCTCAGCGGTTTCCCGAACACTGATGGTATTGGTTCTGGCATCGGAAGACACAAAACCGCGGGAGGAGATCAGTTCTTCATCCGCCTGAATCAGAGCAACCACATCCGCCGCCTTGGCGTAGTTCACCTGAATAATATCCAGCCGGACCGGTGCCAGCTCAGCGATCTGCTTGTTGGTTTCAAGCTCAAGCTTTTCACGGGCCGCAATTTCCTCAGCAGGCGCAACCAGCAGTACGTTGCCAATCTGACGCTTATCCAAACCTTTGGTCTTGAGAATCAGATCCAACGCCTGATCCCAGGGAACGTTCTGCAGACGCAGAGTGATGCTACCACCCACTGTGTCACTGGCAACCAGGTTCAGGCCAGTGAAATCAGCGATCAGCTGAAGCACAGAGCGAACTTCAATATCCTGGAAGTTCAGGGAAAGCTTCTCGCCGGTATACGGGAACTTCTCCTCGCGACGAGCTTCCGCCTCTTCCTGACTCAAAGCCTCAACGCTCACAGTGAATTCGCGACCAGACTGATAGGCGATATAGTCGTAGTCGCCCTCCGGTCGAATTTCGACGACCGCACTTCCATCTTCCACAAAAGTATCGATGCGAGTAACCGGTGTCGCAAAATCGGTGACATCCAGCCGACGTCTCAGATCGGCAGGAACCTGAAGGTCAGGCATGGTCAAACGGATACGGCCGCCCAGCTCGTTCAGATTAACGGTCGCCGTGCTGCTACCCAGATCGACGATCACCCGACCTTCGCCCTCTTTACCACGACGGAAATCAACACCGGCCAACGCATTCGACGATGCAGGAGAAGCCGTTGTCGTACGCTGTGCCGGCTGAGAAGAGGTGGAGGCGACGGCGTCAGACTCACCACCAATGGTCATTACCAGAGAGTTGCTGGTACGCACGGTATCGTGAGGCACCAATTCAACCAGGTTAAAGATCAGCCGGGTGCGATCCTTGGTTTCGACCACGGTAACGCTCTGAGCATTACCGGTACCCAGCGGGATACTGCGCTGGTTCAAGGCGCTGGTGGTGTCTTTAAGATCCACCGCAATCCGGGCAGGCCGCTCTATGGTGTAGCCCGAAGGCTCCGGCGGCGTGCCATCAAACTGCATGGTGACTTCCAGCCGCTCCCCTGGCAGCGACGAAAAAGACAAGTCCTGCAGCGTGACCGCGCTGGCCAGGCCGCTCCATAACCCGATGGCAATCACGCCTACGCAGACATTGAGTTTTTTGAACATCGCTAGCCTCGACCCTAAACCTGTTTGTTCGTGCATGTTTCTTGAATTCATACCGTTACCGCTCCTCAGCCTTCATCCAAAGACAGGGAGCGCGGGCGTTCTACCCATCCACCCCGGCCATTCGGAACGATTTCAATTAGCTCAATGCGGGTTTCACTGACACCCACAATACGGCCATAGTTCTGCCCCATATAATTGCCGGTGCGAACACGGTGAATGCCACCCATATCATCTCGCACCAACGCGAACAGATTGCCCTCAACCCCTTGAAGCGTGCCCACCATGGTCAACGACTTCAGATCAAAGTTCTCAAGCACCTCGCGCGGCCGATCCAGATCCGGCTCTACGTCACTGACCGGTTGCTCATCAACCATCGTAAGTTGGACATCCACCGGCGGCTCAAAAGGTGCGCGACGGTCAGCCGCCGAGTAACTGAAAGCCTCATAGGCTTTAAACTCCGGCAAAGGCTCCACGTGCCCACGAGGCTTGGCCCGGGTATCTGCCATGAACTTGTCGAGATCCGAAAAACCGTTTCCCTGGGAACAAGCCGTCAGCAAAGACGCCAGACACACACCCAGCCAGGCCTTTCCCGCATGCTTTCCTGTCATGCTCATTCTCCAGCCCGGTAGCGGTAAGTACGTGCAACCACCTGCATATCAAGCTGGTCTCCGTCTCCGCCAATTGGTTTGATGGTTAAATCGTGCAGCGTCACGATACGCGGCAGGCTCGCCACGCTGCTTACGAAGGAAGCCAGCTCATGATACGAACCTGACACCCGAATATTAATGGGAAGCTCCGAATAGAAGTCTCGCTGCTGCTCCGGCTGAAGCTTGACTTCCTGCAACGCCAAACCGCTCCCTAACGCCGTATTGGTAATATCTTCCAACAGGCCGGGCACCTCGGTTTCACTGGGCAACTGACGCACCAGGGCTCCAAAGGTTTCTTCCATTTCTTCCATCTGGGCCTTGAACACATCCAGGTTCGCCACCTGATAGGCCTTCTGCTCGTAGCGCTGCTTGAGCTCCTGCTCTTTTCGTTCCACCTGATCGAGCTGAGCATACTGATCTTTGACAAAGAACCAGTAACCGCCACCCAGTATCAGGCCGAAGACAATTAGCACCACAATGGCCTTGACCGGAGCCGGCCAGATGCCGGCATTGTTGATATCCAGATCATTGATATCGAATTCATTAAGACTTTTCAGAGAGTCCGCGAGGCTCATCAGTTATCCTCCCCTTCGGGCTCAGGCGTCCGTTGCCGGACGGAGAGATTGAACTGGCTGTATCCGGACCGGGCGCTGTCTGCTGCAGCCACATTGGTCAGATTGGGATTAGCAAACCATTCAGAATCCTCGAACTGACGCATCAGGTTCGAAATTCGGCTGTTTGACTCGGCCATACCCACGATATCGAGTCGCTCACCGGCTTTCTTGAGATCGGTGTAGTAAAGCCCATCCGGGAGAGTCCTCACCAATTCATCGAACACCCGCACAATCACCGGTCGCTTACCCTGAAGATCCTGAATCACCTGCATGCGTGCCAACAATTCATCGCGCTGACGCTTGAGGTTTTCAATCTCCTTGATCTGCTTGTCCAGCTCTTTGGTTGCAGTCTCAATATAGGCATTACGGGATTGCTGATAGGCAATCCGGCTGTCCATATCCGATTTCCAGAGGAAAGCCAGGCCACCCGCGATAATCACGGCGCCCAGTATCATCACAACAAACTGTTTCTGCTTCTCGGCGCGAAGCTCTTCCCGCCAGGGTCTGAGGTTAATCTTTGCCATCAGTCGAAACTCCTCATTGCCAGACCGCAGGCAATCATCAACGAGGGGGCATCATTGCTTAGCGCAGAGGCGTTAACCCGGGAGCCCACCGCCATATTGGCAAACGGATTGGCCACCAGGGTTGGCGTTCCAGTTTTCTCTTCCACCATTTCCGTGAGCCCCTGAATCGACGCTGTTCCTCCGGCAAGCACCACGTAATCCACCGCGTTGTACTGACTCGCGCCGAAGAAAAACTGCAGCGCCCGCGCCACTTGCTGAACAACCGCTTCCCGGAACGGGGTCAGGACTTCCTCGTTGTAGTCGTCTGGCAAACCACCCTGCTTCTTGGCCAGACCAGCTTCTTCGAGCGACAACCCGTAACGACGCTGAATTTCTTCCGTCAGCTGTTTTCCGCCAAAAATCTGTTCGCGGGTATAGACCGTCTTACCCTCTGCCAGCACACTCAGAGTTGTCATGGTCGCGCCAATATCAACGATGGCAACCACCAATTCTTCACCCTGGGAGTCGAGCTGAGGCTCAATCAGGCTGTAAGCCCGCTCCAGAGCATAAGCTTCCACGTCGACAATCTTGGTTGTCAGCCCTGCAATTTCCAGGGCGTCTTCGCGGATGTCGACGTTTTCCTTACGGCAGGCCGCCAGCAGCACATCCACCTGATCCGGGTTGGATTCGGACGGACCCTGGACTTCGAAATCGATCGCCACTTCATCGAGGGGGTAAGGAATGTACTGATCGGCTTCCAGCGCAATCTGGTCTTCCATTTCAAACTCGTTGAGACCACCGTCCATCTGGATAACCTTGGTGATCACCGCCGAGCCGGAAACAGCAACAGCCACCTGCTTCACACTGGTACGTGACTTGGACGCGACACGTTTGAGCACTTCCCCAACCGCTTCGACGTCTGTGATGTTTTTTTCAACAACTGCATTGGCCGGCAACGGCTCTACCGCATAGCTCTCGACCTTGTATCGATCGCCATGTTTTGACAGCTCTAGCAGCTTGACCGAACTGGAGCTTACATCCACTCCAAGGACGGCACTGGATTTTTTTCCTGGTAATCCGAACACGCGCTCACCCTATACCTGGTTAAATGCACCCGGCGTTGGAACCCCTGAACCACTCCCTGTAAAGGCGATCATTTCAGAGGCGTTCTATGTGTTTTTTATGTAAGAGAATTTCTTATTTATTCCGTCTACAATGCAATCTCTCGAATTTCGGGAGACATTGCAGACGGCGAGGCGACCGAACCTTCCTAAAGCAATTTCTCAAATAATAGACCTATATCCAACAGTTGTCAGAAAAAAATGTCTCATTTGTTGCGTACATCTCGCGTTTTTGCCTGGTTCTTTCTTACCGGCCTGAGTGTCGCCATTATTATTTCCTCAAGCCTGTATCTTTATCTTCGGCCCAATCTGCCACCGGTCGAGCAATTGCTGGATGTCCGGCTGCAGACGCCGCTTCGGGTGTATAGCAAAGACAACAGATTAATAGCAGAATTCGGTGAAAAGAGAAGGGCACCGATCACAATAGAACAGATCCCTACAATTCAGTTACAAGCCTTCCTGGCAGCGGAAGACGCGCGGTTTTACGAGCACTTCGGAGTCGACATTAAAGGCCTGACGCGGGCTGCAGTGGAACTGATCACCACCGGAGAAATCCAGTCTGGCGGCAGTACCATCACCATGCAGGTTGCAAAAAATTACTTTTTGTCACGCGACCGGACCTTCATACGAAAGTTCAACGAGATACTGCTGGCTCTTCAGATNGAACGTGAACTGGATAAAAACAGGATTCTTGAGCTCTATCTGAACAAGATCTACCTCGGCAACCGGGCCTATGGAATCGCNGCTGCCGCCCAGGTTTACTACGACAAACCGGTGACAGAACTGTCACTGGCCCAGATGGCAATGNTGGCCGGCCTCCCCAAAGCNCCCTCTGCNTACAACCCCCTGGCAAATCCCGAGCGGGCCCTGATTCGCCGTAACTGGATTCTCGGCAGGATGAAAGACCTGGGCTACATCACCGAAGACGCCTGGTCTCTGGCCAGAAAAGCACCGCTGACCGCCAGCTATAACACTCGTGACGCCGAAGTGGATGCCGACTATGTGGCCGAGATGGCCCGGGCCGAAATGGTTCGCCGCTACGGAGAGAATGCTTACACCGATGGCTATAGCGTGACCCTGACCGTCGACAGCGACAAGCAACAAACCGCTACCGAAGCCCTGAGGGCAGGGCTCGAAGCCTATGACCGCCGGCACGGTTTCCGGGGCCCCATCGGACAGTTCGACATTGAAGGCCTGACCCCGGCCGAACTGTCGGACAAGATGCAGAACTACCCGCGGGTTGAAACACTGGTGCCAGCCGTTGTGACATCAATAGACGACGAAAAGAATGAAGTAAAAGTACATGCCCGGCACCTGGGCCCCGGCGTCATGCCCCTTGAAACCATGACCTGGGCGCGCCGATTCCGAACCGAGAGCATCACCGGCCCCGAACCAGAAAAACCTTCGGATGTGGTCAACCCCGGTGAGGTCATCTATGTAAAAGTTGACCAACTGCCACAGATTAAAGACTCTGAGGCAGAACCTGGCAGCGAGAGCGCATCCACGCAGGCCGTCACCGAACTGCGGGTTTCCCTGGCGCAAGCACCCCGCATCGAGGGCGCACTTATCTCCCTGGAAGCCAAAACCGGCGCCATTGAAGCTTTGGCGGGCGGCTACAGCTTTAACCAGAGCAAGTACAATCGCGCCACCCAGGCCAGCCGCCAACCAGGCTCAACGTTCAAGCCGTTCCTGTACCTTTCCGCGCTGGAAAACGGCCGAACACCGGCGACCATCTACAACGACGCTCCGATCGTATTCGAAGACTCCGAACTTGAAACCGCATGGCGACCACAGAACTCATCGGGCCAGTTCTACGGACCAACCACCTTGCGCGAGGGCCTTTACCGCTCCCGCAATCTGGTTTCTATCCGCCTGCTGAGAGACCTGGGCATCAACACCACCCTCAGCTACCTGAAGCAACTCAGACTCCCGACTGAAAACATGCCCTCCAACCTCTCGCTCTCCCTGGGCAGCGGTCTGCTGACACCCATGGAGCTGGCAAGAGGCTTTGCGGTGATAGCCAATGGCGGTTACGACGTACAGCCTTACCTGATTGAACGAATCGAGGAATGGGACGGCACCGTGGTCTATGAAGCCCCGAAGACCATATTATGCGACGAGAACTGCGACGCCTCCCAGACGCAGGTCGCCGATGCCGAACAAAGCACTTCGGAGCAACCACCCGAAATTGAAGGCATGACACTGCCAGCCTCCGCAGCCGAGGAGAACACAACCAAACCACGGATTATGCAACGCCTGGCCGACGAACGATCAATCTACATCATGCACTCCATGATGCAGGACGTGGTTCGCCGGGGAACGGGACGTCGCGCCCTGGCCCTGAATCGCAGCGACATTGCCGGCAAGACGGGCACCACCAACGAGCAGAAAGACACCTGGTTCGCGGGCTTCAACCACGATATCGCAACTACCGTCTGGGTCGGATTTGACCAACCCTCCCCTCTGGGTCGGGGCGAGTATGGCGCCAGTACCGCACTGCCGATATGGGTCGACTATATGAAAGTAGCACTGGCAGACCAGCCAGCAGCCACCATGCCCAGGCCCAACGGCATCGTGAATATCCGCATCAATCCGGAAACTGGAGAAAGAGCCCGGCCCGGCGAAGAAGCCGTGTTCGAAATATTCAAGGAAGAAGACGCACCCTCGCCTCTGCCAGCGGAGAGTATCGGAGGGAACGGCGACAACGGTAACGGGGATGACCTGTCACGGCAGATCTTCTGATCTGTCGCAGCACCACCCCAAGCAGGACGCACAAAAAAACCGGCGGGATCTCCGCCGGTTTTTTTGAAGCCAGACTACATCCCGATCAGATGATGTCGTCCATAGACTTTAGCGGGTAATGCGCAGGGTACGGATTACGCGCAACACCGGAATCTACCGCAGCACGGGCCACGGCGGCCGGCACCACTTCCAGCAGACGAACATCCATCGGCTTTGGAATGATGTATTCCTTACCGAATTCGAACGAATCAACACCGTAGGCTTCACAGATTTCCTGCGGCACCGGCTCTTTGGCCAGTTCACGGATTGCGTTAACCGCGGCAACCTTCATTTCCTCGTTGATAGCGGTTGCACGTACATCCAGTGCACCACGGAAAATGAACGGGAAGCCAAGCACGTTGTTCACCTGGTTCGGATAGTCAGAGCGACCTGTCGCCATGATCAGATCATCACGGGTAGCCAGGGCCACTTCCGGGCTGATTTCCGGATCCGGGTTGGAACAGGCAAACACCACCGGGTTCGGCGCCATTTTCGCCAATTGCTCGGCAGACAGAAGGTCCGGGCCGGACAGACCCAGGAACACGTCGGCACCGTCGATGGCGTCGTCCAGAGTACGCCTGTCGGTATCGTTGGCGAACATCGCCTTGTACTGGTTCAGATCATCACGACCAGAGTGGATCACACCCTTACGGTCGAGCATGAAGATGTTCTCAGAGCGCATACCGCAGCTGATCAGCAACTTCATGCAGGCAATGGCAGCCGCACCGGCGCCCAGACATACCACCTTTGCCTCTTCAATTTTCTTGCCCTGCAGCTCAAGAGCATTGATCATGCCGGCCGCAGTTACAATAGCGGTACCGTGCTGGTCATCGTGGAAGATGGGCACGTTACACTTTTCAATCAGCGCACGCTCAATCTCGAAGCACTCCGGTGCTTTGATGTCCTCGAGGTTGATACCACCAAAGGTATCGGCGATGCGCTCAACAGTTTCAATAAACGCTTGCGGGCTTTCGGAATTAACCTCGATGTCGAAGACGTCAATTCCGGCAAAGCGCTTGAACAGTACGCCCTTGCCTTCCATAACCGGCTTGCTCGCCAGAGGGCCGAGATTACCCAGACCCAGGATAGCGGTACCGTCAGAAATCACGGCAACCAGGTTACCCTTGGCTGTGTATTTGTAAGCGTTCTCGGGGTCCTTCGCGATCTCGCGGACCGGTTCGGCAACCCCGGGGCTGTACGCCAGGGAGAGGTCGCGGGAAGTCTGGGTCGGCTTCGTGATTTCAACACTCAGCTTACCCGGCCGCGGTTTGGCGTGATATTCAAGGGCTGCTTCTTTCAGATCTTGAGACATTGCCACTGTTCCGTTTGTCACGTTTAAAGGTAAATCCCGCTGGAGCTCGCCCAACGGAGCGCGCCATTATGGCGCGCCCGACCCAAAACGACAAGCCGAAATCGAATATTTTATGAACAGTCAATAGTGCATTTTGCGTATATAGCAAACTTTATTTTTCATTGGCGCACAAAAAAAGCGCCCAAAGGCGCTTTTTCAACATCCCGGCGCGGATCAGTCTTTCTTGCCACCGATACGGCTGCCGAAACGCTTCTGGAAGCGATCGATACGACCACCGGTGTCCATAACCTTCTGCTTGCCGGTGTAGAACGGGTGGCACTGGGAGCATACGTCCAGCTGCAGATCGTGACCGATGGTGGAACGGGTCTTGATCACATTACCGCAGGAACAGGTAGCGGTGATGTCTTCGTACTTCGGGTGAATACCTTCTTTCATGGCGAACCTCGTTAGGTCATGCCGCTACCTGATCACGGGGCATTTTGGCTGCCCAGGTGCCAGGCACCGCATGTTTGAATCAATTGAAAAGACCGTGCACAATCAAGCCCGGCCAGAAACAGACCGCGAATCTTACTGACAAACCCGACCACAGGCAAGTATCTTGGCCATCCGGAACAGTCCGGATACCATGCAACCAGCCTACTTTTGCCCGCTTTCAGGATACGCAGTTACCGTGACACGGCCCTCAACCGCTCGCATCGCCCTGAATCGCCCGCTCCGGCGACTCTTTGATTACCGAATCCCGGAGACCATGACAGTCTCACCCGGGCAACGCGTGAAAGTACCCTTTGGCAGGCAAACCCTGACCGGCCTTGTGGTGGAAACCGGCGTGACACCACCAGACGGCATTACCCTCAAGCCGATCCTGGAAGTGCTGGAGCCGTGGCTCGCCTTACCCACAGCCACCTTCCAACTCCTTAGCTGGGCCAGCGACTACTATCAGCACCCCTTGGGTGAGTGCCTGTTCACCGCTCTGCCTCCCGCATTACGCCGAGGCCGGCCGTCACAGCAGAAACAGGATGAACACTGGCAAGGCACCCAAAACATCGCCCCACTGCCGGCCAACGCCCATCGACAGAAAGCATTGCTGGAAGCCATCCAGCGCGCCCCCGGCATATCGACCGGCGAACTGGTTAAAGCCGGCTTCAACCGCCCTCAGATCAAAAGCCTTCACGATAAAGGCCTTATCGAACTGAGCGATCCACAGCACCCGACTTCCAGCGAAAGCATCGCCACAGTAGACGGCCCCAGACTCTCACCCGCGCAACTGGCAGCGGCCAAAGAATTACCACAGGTTACAGATCGCTTCAGTGCCACACTTCTTTATGGCATCACCGGGAGCGGCAAAACCGAGCTCTATCTTCATTACCTGACACAAAAACTGCGGGACGGCCAACAGGCTCTGGTACTGGTTCCCGAAATCAACCTCACGCCCCAGACCCTTGAGCGCTTCCGGCGTTACTTCGGCAACCGGATTGTGGCCTGGCACTCGGCCCTGAACGACAGCGAACGCCTGGCTACCTGGCTGAGAATCCGACATGGGGAACCGGTTATTCTGATTGGCACCCGCTCCGCCGTCTTGCTGCCGTTCACGAATCTTCGCGCCATTGTTGTGGACGAAGAACACGACAGCTCCTACAAGCAGGGCGAAGGGTTTCGCTACTCGGGGCGGGACGTTGCCGTCTATCGGGCTCACCTGAATCAATGCCCCGTCATCCTGGGCTCAGCAACGCCTTCGCTGGAATCCTGGCACAACGCCAGGCAAGGCAAATACCACCTTATCCGGCTGGAACAACGGGCTGGTAATGCCTCACCTCCGGAAGTGGAGTTGCTCGACATCCGCAGCCGCCCTCTGGAGGCCGGCCTTTCGCGCCCCACCCTGAACTCTATAAAGGAAACACTGGCACGAGGTGAGCAGGCACTGGTATTTGTGAACCGGCGGGGATTCGCCCCCATCATGATGTGCTTCGATTGTGGCCACATGGAGGAATGCCCGCGCTGCGATACCCGACTGACATACCATCGCCGGGACAGAGCCATGCGTTGCCATCACTGCGACTTCCAGATGGCCGCAAGCCACAGTTGCCCCAAATGCCGGAGTGAAAATTTCAAACCCGTAGGCCAGGGCACAGAGCGCACAGAAGAAACCCTGGCCGAACAGTTTCCGGACACCCCCATTGTACGGGTCGACAGGGACAGCACCCAGCGCAAAGGGAGTATCCAGAATATACTGGCTCAAGTTAACAGCGGTGCCCCCTGCATACTGGTGGGCACCCAGATGCTCGCCAAGGGCCATGACTTTCCCAACGTGACCCTGGTTGCCGTCGTCAACGCCGATGGCGGCCTGTTCAGTGTCGATTTTCGGGCGCCGGAACAGATGGTTCAGACACTTTTGCAAGTGAGCGGCCGCGCTGGCCGGGGCGAAAAACCCGGCAAAGTGCTTATCCAGACCTGCCACAGCGACCACCCGTTATTGAAATCGCTCTGCCAGGGCAATTATGCCGCTCTGGCAGACCAACTTCTGACTGAACGCCAAATCGGCGCCCTGCCACCATTCCGCGCCATGGCCATACTCCGCGCGGAAGCCGACACCATGCAGGCAAGCCTGCAACTGTTAGACAGCATTAAACCAATGACGGCCGCGAACGGCATAGAAACCTGGGGGCCGCTACCGGCGGTAATTGCACGCAAAGCCGATCGACACCGGGCGCAGCTGATCCTGTGCAGTAACCACCGGCGCCAACTCAACCATCTGCTTACTCACATTTGCCAGTACCTGGACCAATGCAAGCTGCCAGCGAGCACCAAATGGATTGTTGATGTGGATCCTCAGGAGACCGGGTAATACCCTACACTCCAAAATGTGACACAGCGCCCACCATGCAATTCGTTACAATCTTTTTCAGAATTCCCCATTCGTAGGCATTTCGTTTGAATTGACTGTGCTATGATTTTCAGCCATATGACCAACAAACCTAGAAAGAAACCTGAGGTTGCGGTTCTCGTGCAGGGAATACGCGGCGAAAAGGCTTTTGCTGTAAACGAAAACTGGAGATAGAAAATGTCAGGGAAATTCCTTGCGCGTGCGTCGGCCATGTCACTGGCTTTGCTCTTAGCCGCTTGTGGAGGGGGCGGAGATGGCTCCACCCCCCTTTCAGGTATTTCAGATGGCGAACAGAACAGTGACGGAGGTACATCTAACCCTGGCACTCCCTCTACACCAGGGGATTCTTCGACTGTTGATTCGTTGAGACTTGTATCCAGCCAACCCACTATTGGCACCAGCGGCACCGCAACCGCGACCATTACTGCGATCGTAAAAGACGAAAACAGCGTTCTTGTGGAAGGAGAACCCGTGACTTTTCGAATTCCGGAAGGTGATGGAACTATCCTAAATGCCCAGAACACAACATCAGAGCAGGGTGTCGCAACAGCCACTTTGAGCGCTGAGGGCGATTTCAGAAACCGCACCATAACCGTTGAGGCTACTGCAGGAGAAATCACTCAGTCTGTTAATATACAGGCGACTGGCACGAGACTCCTTATTACAGGCCCATCAAACATATCTTTGGGAGACTCCGTCGATTTTAACATTTCTTTGGTGGACTCTGATGATCGAGGCATCCCGGGGGAAACCGTCTCAGTCACCGCGGCAAATAACGGGGTTAATGCCGCTGCATCTACAAACCTCTCTGGGCAAATCACCGCCACTCTGACGGCTCAGTCCAGCGGACAGTCTAGCTTAGTTGCTTCTGCATTTAACGGTGACGAAGCGTTGGTAGCTGAGAAAGCTTTTGTTGTCTCTGGTGAAAGCTTCACCTTCACGTCCCCCAACGCCAATGCTGAAATTGAACTAGGGGCCACACCTGCCGTCGAGATAAACTGGACGAACAACGGCACTCCGGTTAACGGCGAGGATATTCAATTCACGATCGAAAAAGGCAACTTTGTACAATCTGGCACAAACACCTACACGACCACAGTTAATTCTGGCACCGCTACCGCCAATATAACATCAACGGAGTCAGGCAAGGCGAGGCTCCAGGCTCGCGCCCTTGATAGCGATCTAACCACAAGCACAGAAATAGAGTTTGTTGCAACGACTCCAGCCGCTCTCAAGTTAAACGCCACAAAAAGCCAACTGTTAGTAGGAGAGAGCAGCGACATTAGTGTCGTGGTGCGGGATGCTCAGGGCAACCTTGTCAAAAATGCAAACGTGACTTTTGGCTTGTCAGACGTAACAGGCGGCAGGCTTACTGCACTGGAAGACATCACAGACACCTCAGGAACGGCCAGGACTAGTTATATCTCAGGCACAACCGCTACAGAAAAAGATAAACCTGTTGTCATTACGGCAAGTGTGAGCGGTGGAATCTCTGACAACATTACCCTGACTGTAGGCGGGCAAGCACTCACAATCATTATTGGCACGGGTAATACGCTGCAACCGCTAGGAGAAGTTTTTTACAGCCAACCCTGGGGTATACAGGTAACAGATGTAAACGGTAATTCTGTTGGAAACCAACGTGTCGACCTGAGTGTTCTTCCTGTCGAGTACCGCAAGGGCTTTTACGTAGACACCAAGACTGACCCCGACGAATATCTCTGGGAGCCGAACTACACAGCGAACTGCCAACCCCAAGACGCAGGGGGCACCGATCCGAACGTAGCTAACCCAGCAAGCGTGCCTTCCACGGTATTTACTGACGCAAATGGCAAATTCGAATTCGGGATTGAGTACACTAAGGCGCAGTGCAGCTGGGCGAAAGTAAAAATCACCGCAACCGCCGAGGTAGAAGGTGAAGCATCAAGCTCTACCCAAACCTTCACCCTCCCATGCTTGAACGACGACCTTACATCAAGTATGCCCCCGGGTGGTGTTGAAAGCTTCTACGGCGAAACCGCAGATTGCTCGACCAACGAATAGTAATCAAAGCCCGGCCCCAGCGCCGGGCTTTTTGCTTACACACCAACTTTCCGCGATAATACGCCCCTTCTGTTTTCAGCGGGCGCCCTGCCCTGACACCCATTCTTCTGCAAACCGAGTCATTCGACAGCATGAAAGAGACCGTATCCGAGCTTCTCCAGTCTGCACTGGCGACCCTGCAATCTGACGGCACATTGCCGGCAGACCAGAGCTTCACTCCTCAGGTGGGCAACACCAAAGACAAGTCCCACGGGGACTATGCCTGTAACATTGCCCTGGTGGCCTCCAAAGCCGCCGGCTGCCCGCCTCGCAAGCTGGCCGAAGCCCTGGTGGAGGCATTGCCAGAGAGCTCCGCCGTGGAGAAAGTGGAGATTGCCGGGCCGGGGTTTATCAATTTTTTCATGAGCACCGCCAGCGCCTTCGGCATTGTGAACACTATCCTGAACGAAGCACAGCAGTTCGGCCGCAACAACTCTGGTAACGGCGAAAAGGTTCAGGTCGAGTTTGTGTCCGCCAACCCCACTGGCCCTCTGCACGTGGGTCACGGACGGGGCGCCGCCATTGGCGATTGCCTGTGCCGCTTGCTGGAAGCCAACGGTTACAACGTTACCCGGGAGTTTTACTACAACGACGCCGGAGCCCAGATCAACAATCTGGCCCTTTCGGTGCAGTCTCGCGTTAAGGGCTTGACGCCGGAAGATGAAAGCTGGCCGGAAGATGGCTACCGGGGCGATTACATCATTGAT
>JGI12576J13900_1000348_pt1 | contig 14232 bp, 14 predicted proteins | sample TtanPargueraPR_5_FD_13900 | JGI IMG/M metagenome (IMG submission 13900)
ATCTGAAAGGGAAGATCTGCTGGCGTATAAGCTTGGCGAGATTCTTGGAGAACCCGAATCCCGGGTCGCATTGATTTCCCCGTACTTCGTGCCAACCCGGGCGGGTGTTGATGCGTTTGCGGCTTTGGCGAACAAAGGTATTGAGGTAAGCATACTGACCAATTCGCTTGATGCCACCGACGTAGCCGCTGTTCATGCGGGTTATGCCAAACGTCGCAAGGCTCTGCTTAAGGCCGGTATCCATCTGTATGAGATGAGGCGGCTCTCGCCTGATGTTGAACGGAACCAGAGCGCCGGGCCCTTCGGTAGTTCGGGCTCCAGCCTGCATGCAAAGACCTTTGCCGTTGACGGCGAGAGACTGTTTGTTGGCTCCTTCAATTTCGATCCCCGCTCGATCAACCTGAACACCGAGCTGGGCTTTGTGATTGAGAGCCCGGCGCTTTCAGAAAAGATCCACGAGGCCTTTGAAGAAAGCATCCCGTTGCGGGCTTACGAAGTTCGACTAACCGAGAACGGTGAGCTTTATTGGATAGAGCACGTTGATGGCGATGTCATCCGCCATGAGCAGGAACCCAATACAGGATTTTTGCAACGCACGGGGATTTTCCTGTTGTCGATACTGCCAATTGAGTGGCTGCTTTGAATAAGGAAAAGACAATGAACTCAGCTGTACATCTCGGCTTTGCGCTGTCTCTGTTGCTTGGCGGGACTGCTGTGGCCCAGGAAGCGACACCGCTGTCTGCGCCGGACTCCACTCCAGACGCTCTCGGACTGATGCAGGGTTTTCCTCCGGCGCCCGACAAAACGATTCGCTTCACGGATCCGGACTATTTTGCCTTTCCTAAACTGCGCTGGACGGTCTGTCATTTCCGGGAGCTGATGCCGACGACGGTGGTACGTAATGGCAGCGAGGGTGTCAGTGAGCTTCCCGTAGACATCGATGCCGGTATAGACGGGGTCGAGTTCTTGCCCCTGGGAGGTAAGGCGCCGATGACCTGGCGCGACGCCTTTGACGCGAATTACACCGATGGCATCCTGGTTCTGCACCAGGGCAGGGTGGTTTATGAGCGTTACGATGGCTGCCTTGATGAGCACACTCTGCACGGCGCAATGTCCGTTACCAAAAGCCTGACGGGGCTTCTCGGCGAGGTGCTGGTGGCCGAAGGCAAGCTGGATGAAACCGCTTTGGTGGGAGACATCATTCCCGAACTGGGGCGCAGTGCATTCGGAGATGCATCGGTTCGCCAGGTTCTGGATATGACCACCGCGCTGGACTACTCGGAAGACTATTCTGATCCTGATGCTGAAGTCTGGACCTATGCCAGGGCCGGGAGCCCGTATCTGGTGAGCGAACCATATGAAGGGCCCCGAAGCTATTTCGATTACCTGAAAACGGTCAGAAAAGACGGAGAGCACGGTGAAGCGTTCGGTTATAAAACCATCAATTCGGATGTTGTGGGTTGGCTGATCGCAAGAACGACCGGCGTTTCGGTTGCCGACTACTTTTCCGAGCGTATCTGGTCAAAGATCGGGGCAGAGCGTGAAGCTTTCTATACGGTCGATTCCATAGGTACTCCATTTGCGGGTGGCGGATTCAACGCCACGCTGCGTGATATGGCGCGAATCGGTCTACTCGTGCTGAACGAGGGCAAGTGGGCCGGCGAGCAGATTATCCCGGCTCAGGCGATTGCCAGTATTCGCAATGGTGGCGACCGGGCGGTGTTTGCCAAAGCCGGATATGAACTTCTCGATGGCTGGAGCTATCGTGGCATGTGGTGGGTCAGCCACGACGACCACGGGGCGTTCGCGGCGCGCGGTGTGCATGGCCAAACGATCTGGATTGACCCTGCTGCCGATATGGTCATCGTCCGCTTTGCCTCCAACCCGGTTGCCGGCAATGCGGCGAATGATCCGACTTCACTGCCGGCTTACCGGGCTGTGGCGGATTATCTGAAGAGTCAGGAGCGCGGTGCGGAATCAAAGGGACGGCCTTAAACGCAGGAAGTCAGTTCTTTCGGGTAGTTGCTCATAGAGCGATTGGGCAGCCGAGAGATCGTAATCTAGTGACCTTATAACTTGTCACATTACCCGTGTTTGTTGATTCTTGGGTTTTGCGTGTATTGGAACCACCCGATTCACGCAGCAATGGGGGGTTACTCCGCCGGCCAGTAGACCTTCACCAGCGGCAACAAACGTTGCCCCTCAATATCAAACCGCTCGTAGTTCGCCACTACCAGGTCGGCCAGCAGGTCGATGTCGATGAGCGTCACCGGAATGGTGGCCCGTTCGGCTTCGTAGCGGGCTTCGCGCGTGAAGCCGCCGGTGCTGATGAACAAGCCTTGGTCTCCCTCCCGGAGGGCGCCAATGAAGCTACGGATGGGGTTGGAGCCCATGCTGCCGTTACGGTGTTTCACTTCGGCCTTGATGCGGGGTTGAGTAAGGCCCAGACCATCGGGGGAGGCGAGTACGTCAACACCGCGGTCTGGCCCCCGAGCTGAAACCCGGGTCTGGTAGCCCATTGCGCGGAGCAGGGCGGCGGTGAGCTCTTCCATTTCCTCTGGAGCCAGGCCTTGTATCCTGTCTTTGATGAGCTCGTGGCCGCGGGAGACGACCTCTTCTCTCAGAATCTCGAACTCAGCTTCCGCCGTTTGAGCCTCATCAGCCGTGGTTGGCTGTACCGCCGGTTTGCCGGCCAACCGGTCCTGAACTTCGTTGATGACAGAATCCGACAGCGAGAATACCGTTAGAACGGAACCCAGGCTGTTCCTGGTGGCTTGGCTGAACTGATCACGGGATACACGGCCCAGCCACTTCACTTTACGTATGTGCTGGAACTCGCCGACCTGCTCTGGTTCCGGGCGGAACTCATACTGGCCCAGGTCTTCACCAACCAGGTATTCCCGATGCTCCTGACTGTAGGTGATGAGCGTGTCGCCTTGCTTGATGTCGTCCCGGAACTTGCGAATCATGGCAATTGCGTTGGCCGTTCGCCCTGGCTTCGCGTTGCCGAAGTGCTGTAAGTAGGCCTCCTTCAGCGCTTCGGGACTGCTGTAGTTACGTAGGTCGCCCAAGCTGTTCCAGCCAATAGCTACGCAGTCGTTGTCTTTGAAGTCGTCAAAGTACCGACCGCCGTTTCCGGCGCGAATCATCCAGCCATTCTTCATCTTTACCCCATCTTTTCAGTGTTTTCTGCGGTTACGCTCGAAGCCGCCGCCGGTTGAGGCTCGGTTTAGCGCATCTTTCGGCTTTGAGTTAGACCAATACTCAGGATTGTCCGAGTAATAGGTTGAGTAAGACCCGGGGTCGTGGAGTCTACGGGAGAATCCGCATTTTTTGCATTTCATCACCTCATGCTTTTCTGATCCGCATTTGGGACATTTCACATAGGCCATAAAGTAGTACTCCTTTCAGGTAGCTCGCTCTCGCTTTGTCTGGAACATGCGGTAACAATAGCTGGATTGCGTTCCATCACTAGCCTGTCTATTATTATTGGCAACACGACCCTAGCCTCTTGGTTGCTTGCAACTTACGCTGGGGTTTTTATTTTCTGGCTACCACCAGTCTTTCCAATCTTCCGTAATCCCCATCCCGCTCAAACCCAGCTTCCTTGATGAGTGCTGCTCTGGAAACTGTTCCAGGTGTTCCGCCAACCGGTTGTGCAACTGGTTATTAGGGCATATCGACTTCACCAGCGTGCGTGTTATGGCCAGCAGCAGGAACGGCTTGAACCGGGTGTCTTCGTTGTCGATGAATGAATCAACAGGGTTCTACCCCGTTAGCCGCTTAAAAGTTGCGGTTTCAGGCTGCCGACCTTTCAGGCGAATCTTAACGCGGTAGCTGGTTTTTCCGTCTTTGCTGGTCCGTTTCTCGATATTTGCCACGGTTAATCGTTTCTGTGGGGTGGGAGCAGGCGTGGCGAGTTTGCTGTCACTGCGCAGAGGCTTTCGGGTACCGGAAAAAGGGTCTTGGTTCTGTCCGGCTCTTAGCTCGAACTGTATCTCGACGGGCTTTTCCCGGCAACTATGGGATATGTAGTCCCCATGAAAAATTTATTAAAATACTGAAATATCGAGATTTAAAAAATAAAAATTTTATGTTTGGGGCACTAAAGGGGCATTTGTCTGGCTTTAGTCAACTTTAAAGGCAAGCCTGGATGGAAGCATGAGAAATCTCATCTTCATCGTGTGACTGAAAGCGCTGTGTTCCAATGAGGATGCTCTTTCGCTAAGCATTGAGAGAAGGCTGATCGGATGGCGCTGAACAGAAAGTTCAGCTAACGTGTTTGGTCTCGTCACTCTACCTTGGGCGCGTGTTTGAGATTTCACCTTTAATTGAGACCTGAGTGCGCGTTGTGGCTAAAAGACTTCGATCGCTTTCGTTAGCTGGCAGGGAGGCATATGCAGATTGCTGACAATATTATGGACGTTTGGAACCAGATAAATGATATCCAAAACTGGCAAGAACGCGGCTTCTCCTGGCCAAAGGCCCGAGTGGCTTCTGTTTTCGCGAAGATAGCTTATTTGCACGTCCCAGAGTATGAGTTGAGGAACGCGGATCGCGCGAACCTTATTCCCTGTGCTTCATATCGGGATCAGGTCAGGGCAGCGCAGTCTTCAGTACTTGAGACTGTGTTGAGGAGTTCAGACATTGGGGAGTACTTCGTTGTTGAGAGGCCTTATGCTATTGCGGTTGGTGTTCGGATAAGGGATGTGGTCTTTGTTGCGTTTCGAGGCACGCAAAAGCTACACGACTGGTCGGTTAATTTGAATGCCACCCCCGTAAGCGTGTTTCCCCACAAGCATTTGCTCTACAAGTTTCATAGAGGTTTCTACAGAGCTGCTCTGAGCTGTTTGCCGGAAATAGAGACTCAAATTTTCGAACGTTTTGGTGAAGGTGTTACGCTTTACGTAACTGGACATTCGTTGGGCGGAGCGCTTGCTGCGATTACCCATGCCTTATGGGCAAAATCGGAACAAGATATTTTTCGGTGGGCGCCTACTCATTGGCAGGCGGGCCCAGCTACTCACAGTTGCTACTCATTTGGCATGCCAAGGTATGGGAATTTCCATGCGATTCATGGCCTGCCCAATCCTTTCAGCGTTTCTACTGCTTTGGACATCGTGCCTAAAGTGCCACCAAAGCTCATAGGTTTTGAGGATGCAGTTCAAAACTATTCCCTCTCTCAAGGTGGAGAATTAGCTGCTAGCTCGACTACTTGGGGTGCATTTCCTCAATTTATTTTTCATTTGGCCACAATGAAGGTTCTTCGTGAGCACGATATCGAGGAATATATGAGGCGGATCGATCATAGGTGCGAGACTCACTAGAAAAAATGTATTCAGGGCACACCTCGCTGGCACCTTTTTAGGTCGCCTGGGTAAATGTAAAGCTTGCAGGGAAAGATTATGTATAGCCTTCTGGTGACCGCTCGTGACGGAGCCTGGGATTTGCCAGCTTATGAGTTTGAAAAAGAGCGTTTCCTTGAGCACACGAATGATAAAGAGAGAGCGCTTTTCAGATCTCTAGACGCCGAGCGCATAGAGCTTCTGAAATCCTTCCCCTGCCTCTTTGCCTACGAAGGGAATAGCCAGCCGCTCCGAGTTGGCTATATTCGGGCCATAAAGGAGCGGAGTCGCTCAATCATGATCGAATATGAGTTTGAGGGCGATATTCCTCCTATTCCCTTTTCTGAAATATCACCAATTCTAAATCTGTTGGAGATAAGTAAGGGGGAAATGAATAGGACTCACTGGGCTGTGAAGGACGAGAGTTTGTTCAGTCGTCTTCACACGGCGAAATTGATTGACCCGAAGTTTATCAATCCAGTTGGGCGCGCTGGTAAGCTGGAGGAGCTGCGATTCAAGGTTGCATTTTCTTTCCCGGGAGAAGTGCGAGAGAGCGTTTTATCCATCGTTAATCAATTGAAGAGTTCTCTACCTTCGGGTTCTATCTTCTACGATGATGATTTCACTGCGCAGCTTGCGCGCCCAAACTTAGATAGTTTGCTCCAAACCGTTTACCTAAATAATTCCGATTTAATTGTTGTTTTCCTTTCAGGTGACTACGAGAGAAAAATATGGTGTGGCATCGAGTGGAGAGCGATACGAGGGATCATTAACAATAAAAGCGACCATGCCGTTATGTTCGTCAGGTCTGACGAGGCAGAGATACCGGGAGTATTTGCTCATGATGGCTATCTTGATTTGCGTAGATTTAGTCCTGAGCAAGTTGCAGACTTTATTTTGGAGCGAGTACGTTTGAATGAGCGGCAGTGAATTTCAACAGTGGTGCCGAGCAAACTTTCTCGGTGCCTCCACATGTTGAAACTTTGATCGCTGTGTTTTTATCTGTGGTAGTGGGCTGAAAGGGGGAAGGTTAGAGTATTTAGGGCAGTACGCACTGCGGAGCAGGGCCTTGGCGGCTTCCAATTAATGTTCACCAGTAAACTTAGAGAAGAGGTAACTGCCATGGTAAAACAACTGCTGAGTAAAGCTGGGCCTGCTTTTTGGCCCACCCTGGTCATCCTCGGATGGCTTGCATTCTTTAGTTCGTTCTTCGTCGTAAACCCAACGCTGTTAATCGTGCTACAGAGTGTCGCCAGGGTCCTGCCCTAAATACTTTAGTGTTCCAACAGATAACCTTATCGTTTCCCTTTAAGACTAAATTCGTCGCTGCCGGCTTGCGATTGGGCTAGACCTCAAAAGCTGGCGATATTAGATGAGCATCAAGCAGATATGGGAATAGTGAAAAAGAAGAGGCGGACTAAAGCACTAAAGAAGATTCTGGCGCTAAGGGATGGCGGTGCCCGTTGTACCCAAATTTTCGATAACGTCCGGAGAACTGACAGCTCCCCGAAAAGAAATCTTGAGACGGATTTCGTTTTTTATAATCGCTCCTCAAGGCCTGAGATTGGAAAGGTTAGGGATTTGTTGGAGCTTTTTGCTTCTCGATACCCGAAGCATGAGGTGGGTGAGCTGGTTAAGCGCCTGCGTTCCGGTGATGATGTTCATTTTAGATCGGCGTCGTTTGAGCTTTTCTTGCATGAGGCTCTTAGGAGTCAGGGATTTCAACTTACTCCTCATCCTGAGCTGCTAAATGGACGCTCTTCTCGTCCAGATTTTTTAGTCAGGGATAAGGCTGGTGAAGAGTTTTACCTCGAAGCCAAATTAGCGTCCGAGAACAACGCTCTGGATAAAGGTGGAGAAGATCGTATAGGGGGTGTTCTTGATACGTTGTCAGCGTTTCCCCATAAAAACTTCATGGTTTTTATAACCCAGGATGGAAGTCCTAGAAGCACTCCGAGCGGGAAAAAGTTGGTCGGAAAAATTCACAACTGGCTTGACAAGCTCGACCCTGACGTTATTGCTCGGCAAATTGATGATGAGGGTTTTGACTCTTTGGAACCATTTCTTTGGGGTCATGACGGTTGGGATATACAAGTCCGCCCAGTTCCGCTTTCTCAAGAGAAAAGAGGTAAATGCCTAAACTTAATTGGTGGCAGCGGAATTGGTGGAGGGTTCGTCGATGCTTGGAGTCCAATTAGAGATGCGGTGAGGGCTAAAGGAAACAAGTATGGCGAAATGGTTAAGCCACTGGTTGTTGCCATCAATTTAGACTCATTTATCTTGGATCGCATCGATGAAGTTCAGGCGCTGTTTGGACAGGAGCAGTATCTAGTAAAGCCTGGTACAACTGAGAAGCCCGAGATGAGGCGTGCTCCCAACGGGGTCTGGCTAGGAAAGGTTGGCCCCACTTACACGCGCGTAAGCGCCGTATGGATATTCAATGACTTGCATGCCTCTTCTCTGGCGAGCAGAGACAATACGGTGTATTTCAATCCATGGGCAAAGCATCCTGCGCCTGGCTCCCTAAAGCTTTTCCCGCATGCCTCCGCAGATGACTTCACTATCAATTGGTGCGAGGGACTGTCTATTAGAGAGGTCTTTGGCTTAAGTGAGGATTGGCCTGGTGGTCAGTAGTACGATGCCTCAATTGTGTCGCTTTGGGCTTACCCCGGTCCACTTTTGTGCAGCGATCCCGAAGCAAGACTCAGCACTTTATTTGCAAAAGTAGGATCAAGATTTGGAAATGTCAGATAAAATTGCTCTTGCTGCTCTAGGCCTGTCTTTTGGCTCGCTTATTGTGGCTTTCTTGAGCTATCTATCCTCGAGGAAAGCCCTGAAGCTTTCAGAGCATGAGGTGTCTGAGCGAAAGCTGCCAATCATACCCTACTTGATCGACTGTTTCGTGTTTTACCAGGGCAGTGAAAAGTTCTGTTCATTCGCCGTTTCATACACAAATCAATCCTCTAGCCCAGCGACATTTGCTTCTCTTACGCTCGAAGTTGAGTTTGTCGATAATGAGCAGACTCCTGGCAAAGCTGTTATTGAACCGCACTTGGATGTGGAGCCGTTGGGTCTCGCGTCCGGTTATAAAAAACTGAAAATACCGGTTAATTTGCCGCCGAAAGAGACGGTGACTGGTTGGGTTTCGTTTAAGCTGCCAGCCAACCAAGATCGCGGGTTCCAGATTAATTCGTATCGAGTGGTTGGCCGTTCGCCGGGCGGAGGTGAAACAGAGCTGCACGCATATTTAATGAGGTTAGTTAAAGATGAGACGCAGAACGAAATTGGCTGACAGCCATTTCGTACCAATTGTTGGTGATGGCGCTATTGCGAATGGCGGTACAGCTGATGGGCGAGCAATACCAGTTCTGGTTGTGGACTGTGAGAATCATAAGGCAGTGCTCAACCTCGTTCACCTTCATGTGAGCTCGCCGCCTGGAGACGTGACTTGTACTTGGGGCATTAATAAGAAGCATGCGTTTTTGCTCTTTTCTTTTTCGAAGCCCTCGGAGCTGAGTTTTGGCGTAAAGTTTGACCTTCAGAGTCAAGCGAATTTAGCTGACGGGATAGTTCAGTCTCAAGGAGTTTATCTGCAGCCAAGTGTATTTGGTGCCCGGGTAGCTGAGGGCTTGGATAATCCCAAAGTTCTGATTGAGGTTGCGCCTCAAACTAAACTTCCAGATTGGGATGAAAGGCTTATAAAAGCGATTGCCCTAAAAATGAGGAAGTACGGAATGTCGAGGCGTCAAGCCAAAGAGGCGGCGAAGGATTATTTGCAGAGAACGAGAGAGGTCTGGGCTTTCCGTATGGGAGATGCACCAGTAGATTTCTCAAGCACCTCTGACCAATGAGCAGGGACATTTCCGGTTGGTACTGAGTTGCCACGGATTGATCGTTCGTTAACCGGCAGTGTTTCAAGAGGCTCTTAGCTTGATGCCCCATGAGTGTCCCGCAGCGTTCTGCAAAAAAAAACAAAGCCCGCACAAGGCGGGCTAAGTCATTGAATTCATGGTGCCCGGAGGCGGAATCGAACCACCGACACGGGGATTTTCAATCCGAGTCACAATCGCCACACTGCGACACAGTGCTGCACAATCAACCAGTTACAGAATTCCAAGGCCACACAGCACCACATAAAACCCCGAACGCGTGGACACTTCGTTGACACCTTTACTGGCCTGCAAGTCGAAGGCTTGAAGCTAACTGACGCAGCGAATTGAGAGAGCCTGCTACTAAATAGCAAAATAACTTGCCAAATTGTTGAGGGTGGTCTTTGCTTAATGTGTATATAAAATACTCAGGAGATACTCTCATGGCGCATCGCTATTACGTCAACAAAAACGCCCAAGATAATGGTGATCACGAAGTTCACACGACTGGTTGCAGTCATATGCCAGCACCCCATAACTGTCACACTCTCGGTTTGTTCAATAACTGTAGAGAGGCGGTTGCGGAAGCGAGAAAGATCTACCCAAGATCCAATGGCTGTTACTACTGCTGCAATGCTTGCCATACCTCGTAAGAAGTTAAAAAGACACTTCCCACGGTTTAGCTATGGGTGGTGAACCTGGAAATGGTCAAAATTTCGGCTATCTTTAAGGTTCACCAACATTCACGGCCGTTGTCGTTGTATAGAAGGCATGATCAATAAGGAATTGTCATGTCTCAAGTTCCGATGCCCGAGGGTGATACCTCGCTTTATTCTGTACTGACTCATCAATCTGATTTGTCTAATCAAGAGCTTCAGCAGAAGTTACAGTCTATTCCCGGTGTTGAAATAGATCACCGTCTTCCTTCAGAAAATGAGCTTTCAAAATACAAGAGATACAGTGTTTCGCTACCTTCATCACCCGACCGTCTTCGTTCTGGAATCGAGGTGTGGGGGTTAGAGCCCGCGACGGCTACAGTATTTCTTATTGGTCTCGGTATATTGCTTGAATATGTAACAAAAAAATCATCGGGAGGTACTCCGAGTCAGGGTGGCGGTAGCCCGCCTGTAATCGACAATGGAGGTTCTGGTTCCGAGGGACTGTGTAAGCATCTTGTTGATGGAGAGGAGTGTGGGCATCCTTTTAAGACTCCAACAACCATTCGCCAAGGTGACACTATAACTGTTGTAAAGTTCTGCACACGAGATCCCGATCCTCACCCGACTTTGGAACACTTTAGACAAAAATCCTGAGCTGGGAATGTGTGGCCGATTCAATGCATACGACGATCCCGTAGTACAGGAACTCCTGGGAGAACTCGGCAGACTACTCCGGATAGAACATCACTAACGGAGCCGAAGCCCTGGTTGTCTCTTGTCACTCGCCAAATTACTACCAGGTGCACCGTTTTCTGCAGAAAAGCGATATGTAGTCTAAATTAATAGGATAAACACACATTCGGACATGGAGGTTCACATGCGTCGCTTTACTCTGCTTTCCGTGCTTCTTATCCAGGGCTGTTCAGGTGTCGTTACCATGGACGGCATCCAAGGCAATGATGTTTCTGAGATCGGTATATACGCGGTTGACTCATCTCAGCGAGTCATCATGGCAGATATGGATAATGGGCGTTTCTGTGCCGAGCCTCCCCCCGAAACGCAGATGGAGTCAGAGAGTTCGTTTCGGATGCTACTTGAGGCGGCAATCAACTCGGAGGAGGATGCAGGAAAGATTGAAGCATACCGAGCACTCTCCGAGAAAGCCAAGCAACTCTATCGACGTAGCCACTCCGTTCAATTGTATCGGGACGTTTCCTATTACTTATGCCAGTCGTATGTCAATGGTGCTCTCAGTGTGAGTCCTGACGGAGTTAAAGAGCTTCGTGCTGAATACGAAAAGCGAGAAAGAGAAATCCTGAAGAAGCTTGATCTAATAGTTACTCAACTAGAGGAATTGAAAAAGGAGCAAACTTCTCTTTATGGGTCACCCTTGGAAGGTGGGGAAAATGCTTCTCCGTCTCCAGAGACTTTGGCTAAGCTAGAAAATAGGGTTGAGTTAATGACAGAGACCGTCAAGGAGCTAAAAGAGGAGGCTGATTCAGTAGATCTAATTCTTAAGTTCACTGAAATCTTCCGGGATGATATTTACATGGTTGCTCAAATGACTTTGGCTCAGCGCGCGTTCAGATCTTTGGACAGTGAAGTCAGCGAGTTCTATGAGAGCGAACTAAGTCGGGAGAAGGGAAAGAACGAAGCGTTATCTTCGGAGCTGGAATCATTTAGAACAAAACTTCAGACAATCACTGAGCAACTCACTCGGATACAAACCGGTGTTGATGCGAACGCGGAGAAGATAAAAGCTCTTGAGTCCGAGGAAAAGAGTACAGGAAGTGAACCTGAAGGGTCGGCGACCTCTTAGGATGTACACTTGTATAGCGCTTTTTCAATTCCTTAGTGAGAATCAAGGGAAACAATGTGCGGCCGATTCAACGTATCCGACGACCCCTTAGTCCAGGGCCTCCTGGACGAACTCGGCATCCCGCTCCGGATAGAGCCCCGGGTTAACATCGCCCCCGGAGCCAAAGCCCAGATCGTCTACGAAACCCACCAGGGCCGCACCCTGCAGGACGCCATCTGGTCACTGCTCATAGAACGCAAACCAGACGGCACCGGCTACCGCCCCTCGCCAAAGTACAGCACCTTCAACGCCCGATCGGGCAGCCTGGGCACCAGCCCACTCTGGAAAAAACGCTTTCACAGCCAACGGGCCATCATACCGGCCAGCGGCTTTCATGAATGGACAGGCGAGAAAGGCCACAAACAGTGCTACAACATCCACCCGGCCGACAGCGCCATCGCCTTTGCCGGCCTGTATGAGCTGTGGGACTTCCAGGAAGAAGTGGTACCGTCGTTCACCATCATCACCCTGCCACCACACCCCAGGTTCAGCCATATCCACCCGAAAAGCATACCGCTCATGCTCAACCGGGAGGACTTCGACATATGGCTGGACCCAAGCCTGACCGATACAGACCCATTCCAGGACTTACTCAAAACTCGAATCCGGCAACCCCTACTGGTAGAGCCCATAAAATCACCCGCCACGTTGGAACCAACCGGCCAGGCAGAACGAATCGAGCCGGATTAACCGGCATCGAAGAAAGGGTAATGTAGGAAAAGTCTCACGCTGGATTAAGATAAAACGTCTAAACGTAACAACGTGTAACGGTACACTGGCAGTGAGCCGTTTGGTCAGGAAGACCAGGGCTCACCGCCGGCAGGGATGCCAGGCAAGCGCGACACCTGCAGAGTGGTGTGACTACAGGGAGAGATCTGCCCTTCTCGCCGGTTCAATTGTTTATTGCATCATTACTGAGCTAACATCTTCTCATTGATCATAAGAATGAGTGAACCATGGCTGCTGTACTAGATTTAAGCGTTACCCTTGAGAAGTTTCTTCACAATATTCAGGCATTAAATGAAGCCGCTCCGCATTGGATGCTCGTCGCTGCTCGGAATTGGAAAAAGAGCGTTGAGGATCATTCTGAGTTTTTGGAAGAGAACGGCGAAGAGATTGAAGACAATGAAGATCATGTCAAGTATAGGCTTCATTTTCGGCATATTCGAAAAGCAACCCGTTTAAGTCGAAAGTCTGATCGATCTCAAGTTGCTTTTGACCTTTTGCCTAGGACAATACTCGTCTCATTTGTTAGCGAGTACGATGCCTTCTTAGGTAAGCTAATGTCTGAGCTCATAAGGTTTCGTCCTGAGGTTTTAAATGCGAAGGAAAAAAATATTTCTTTTGCCGACTTAATTGAGTTGGGTAGTATCGAAGCCGCTCGTGAAGAGTTGATTTCTAGAGAAGTCGAATCTGTACTGAGAAAAAGTCACTCAGACCAGTTCAGTTGGTTCGAGAAGACCTTTGCAATACCTCTACGTCAAGGTCTTGATTCTTGGTCAGATTTTATCGAGTTGACTGAGCGTCGCAATCTTTTTGTACACTGTGATGGCGTTGTTTCGGAGCAATACTTAAAGGTTTGTAGTCGTCACGGTCTAAACCTTAAAGATGAAGTGAATGTTGGTGATGTTTTAAGCTGTGATAGAAACTACCTGAAGAAATCATATGAAACGTTATATGAAATATCGGTAAAGCTAATTCAGGTTCTTTGGAGAAAGATACATCCCGAGTCACTTGAGATGGCGGAGCAGAATCTTATGGAGGTTACATATGAGCTTCTCGTCGAAGAAAAGTATAGTCTTGCAATTAAGCTGTTAGATTTCTCTTGTGACGTTCTGAAAAAATGGAATTCTGATGGGGATCGGAGAATCCATATCATAAATAGGTCCGTTGCTTATAAATTCTCTGGTAACTCGGATAAGGCTATAAAGATATTAGACTCCGAGGATTGGAGTGCTTGCGGGGATAATTTCCAAATCTGCCTTTGCGTCCTTAGGGATGATTTCGATGGTGCCAGAGAGGTAATGTTGCGTATCGGACGTGATGGCGTTGTAAAAGAAGAGTTCTACATGGAGTGGCCCGTTTTTAAGAGCTTCCGAGAATCTGAACAGTTCGATAAAACATACTCAGAAGTGTTTGGCTACAGCCCACATACGACTAAAGAAATAGAGAGTTCTCAGACAGAAGTTTCGGAGGAATGACTAAAAGGCCTCCATGGATGGAGGCCACGATTACACGATCAACAGTTAGCTTTTGTTGCGCTTTATGTTTCCGTTATGCATCGTCGCCTCCTTTGTTATGCAGAAAGAGATCGTATGGGATAGTGGTCTTTAGCTTAGGTTCGTGTCAAGTGAATTTTTAGCCTGAAACCGCCACCACACACTACGACGGCCAGCCCTTTTGTTCTTGTGGTTCCCCTCGTCGGTCTCCATACCAAGCCTGGGCGATACGTGCAGCCAGGCAGAAACCTATCCTGTTTTCAGGCAGTTCTCTCTTCTAGC
>JGI12576J13900_1000357_pt1 | contig 13948 bp, 14 predicted proteins | sample TtanPargueraPR_5_FD_13900 | JGI IMG/M metagenome (IMG submission 13900)
CAGGATAATCCTGAAAGCCTTGGAATTTCTTGGCTCCCCAGCACGGACTTGAACCGCGAACCTAGTGATTAACAGTCACCCGCTCTGCCGATTGAGCTACTGGGGAACATTGATACGCCGTCAGCGCGAGAAAAAGTGTTTAGGCAAATTCAATTTGGTCGTCAAGTTCTTTTTAGAGAATTTCTCATCTTTTGTTGAGTTCGTGTTCTTTGGCCCGGTCGAAATCTATTTCGATGCCGCATCTGTTTTTAGGCTTTTTGAAAAGAGCAGTGTACAAAATGACGATGGCGCTGACCGCCAGAGTAATTGCAATTCCCGTAGTCATGATCGCTGCCTTGGGTGAGAAGGAAGAAAAGGCTTTCAGGATAATCCTGAAAGCCTTGGAATTTCTTGGCTCCCCAGCACGGACTTGAACCGCGAACCTAGTGATTAACAGTCACCCGCTCTGCCGATTGAGCCACTGGGGAACAAGGTTGCGCTCTCGGCGCGAGAAGAGTATTTAGGCAAATCCATTTTGCCCGTCAAGCAGAAAAAATGATTTTTTTTTAATATTTTCGACAGGGGGACGAGGCGGTAATGTTCTGTATTTCTTGACTGCGCTGCGGATTTGGCTTACGGAATCAACGTCTCTTGTGTTTTTCTAGACTTTTCGTGTTTCAAGGATAAAAAAGTTGTCAAATAATCAGAATAAAAAGAAAAAGAAGATCAAGCTGGCTACCAAGTCCGAGCATGCCCAAAAGTTCATGCCCATGCTGGAAGCCCTGCAGGCTAAGGACGAACTCAACCAGGTCATTAAGACCAGGGTAGAGAAAGCCTGTGTTTTGCTTGACGAAAACGTTCATCTCTACCCGAATGACTTCCGTCAGGAAACTCATGTGGGCGACATTCTCGCCACTTATGAGGAAATGGACGGCGAAGCCTTGGAAGGGGTGGAAGAAAACTTTTCTGTTGCCGGTCGAGTCGTGGCGTTTCGCTCTTTTGGGAAAGCCACTTTTTTTCATCTTCAGGATCGTAGCGGCAAAATTCAGATATTTTGTGCCCGCGAAGATCTTGGCCCCGAAGCCTATACTCTGTTTAAAAAGACCGATATCGGCGATATCGTAGGCGTGACCGGCCGTTTGTTCCGAACCAAGACCGGCGAACTGACCATGCAGGCCGAAGTGTTCAAACTCATCACCAAGTCCCTCCGTCCGCTTCCCGAAAAGTATCACGGCCTTAAGGATGTCGAGCTTCGGTACCGCCAGCGTTATGTAGATCTGATCGTTACACCTCGCACCAAGGAAATATTCCAGGCGAGGACCGCCATTGTCCGCGAGTTGCGCAACTTCCTCGATGAAAAGGGGTTCATGGAAGTGGAGACTCCCATGATGCAACCCATTCCCGGCGGCGCAACAGCCAAGCCATTTGAAACGCATCACAACGCTTTGGACATGAAGCTCTATATGCGTATTGCACCAGAGCTTTACCTCAAGCGGTTGCTGGTGGGCGGTTTTGAGCGCGTCTACGAAATCAACCGAAATTTTCGTAACGAAGGCACTTCCACCCAGCATAACCCCGAGTTTACCATGCTGGAGTTCTACTGGGCCTACGCCAATTTCGAGGACCTTATGGACTTGACCGAGGAGATGTTCTCCAGGATTGCGGAGCGCGTCACCGGCAACACCAAAGTCCCGTACCAGGGCGAAACCATCGATCTTTCCATTGGCGCCTGGACCCGCATGTCTTTTCACGAGTCTCTGGAAAAGATCGGCGGAATTCCCTCCGAAATCTACACCGATTATGAGAAGTGTAAGGAATTGGTGAAACAGTCCGGCGAAAAGGTCGTGGAAGGCGAAAAGCTGGGCAAGCTTCAGGCCAAACTCTTTGATATCAAGGTGGAGCCCAAGCTGATTCAGCCCCATTTCATTTATCATTACCCCACGGATATCTCTCCGCTTTCTCGTAGGAATGAGGAGAATCCGGATATCACGGACCGTTTTGAACTGTTCATGACAGGCCGTGAGATGGCCAACGCGTTCTCCGAATTGAATGACCCTGTGGACCAGCGGGGCCGTTTTGAAGACCAGGTGGCTGAAAAGGAAGCCGGAGACGAGGAGGCGCACTTCATGGATGAAGACTACGTTCGTGCCTTGGAATACGGCATGCCTCCGGCGGCAGGACAGGGCGTCGGCATTGACCGTCTGGTCATGTTGCTGACGGACAGTGCTTCCATCCGGGAAGTCATCCTCTTCCCGTTGCTGCGTCCCGAGGCTTAGCGATTTTGAGTTGAAAAACCGCAAGTACCGCGGAGCATTATGAAGTTTGAAACGTTTGTGGCATTCAGGTATCTGTTCGCTCTTCGCAAGCAGTCCTTTATTTCGCTGATATCACTGTTTGCAGTGTTCGGCGTAGCCATCGGAGTTGGAGCCCTTATTGTCGTTCTGGGCGTCATGAACGGGTTTTCCACGGATTTGCGTGAAAAGATTCTGGGCGTCAACGCCCATATTCTGGTCTCATCGTTACGTAGTGGTTTAAAGGACTATAATGAGCTGGTCGAACAGACGAAAGAAGTGCCGGGAGTGGTGGGGGTAGCCCCGTTTCTCTATTCAGAAGTGATGCTGTCGACCAGGACCGGAGTGAAGGGAGTTGTGCTTCGCGGCATCGACCCGAAGACCGCCGGAAATGTGCTCAGCCTCAAAGATGATATCGTATCGGGCAGTCTTGACGACATGGACATCGAAGGCGCTCCGCCGGGAGTGATCATAGGTTATCAGATGGCCAAGCGCCTCGGGCTGACAGTGGGAGCGCAAGTGCATTTGCTGTCTCCGTCCGGGCGTAAAACCGCTGCCGGTTACCAGCCGAAAGTGAGCATTTTCAGGGTGGCGGGCATCTTCAGAACCGGTATGTTCGAGTATGATTCGACCTTGGGATATGTGAGCTTGGCGGATGGACGGAAATTGCTGGGATACGGAAAAGATTTCGTTTCCGGCCTTGAAGTCAGGGTTGCCGACCCGTTGAAAGCAGACGAAGTGAGTGAACTGCTCAAGGAGAAGATCGGCGCCTTCGGTCTTGTCGTGCGGAATTGGAAGGAGATGAACGCTAATCTTTTCGCGGCATTGGAGTTGGAAAAGACAGCCATGTTCATTATTCTCGTCATGATTGTTCTGGTCGGGTCTTTCAGCATTGTGAATACGTTGGTCATGCTGGTGATGCAGAAAACCAAGGATATAGCGATATTGATGTCATTGGGAGCTGAAGAACGGAGTATCAGGCGGATATTCATGCTTCAGGGAACCCTCATTGGTTTGGTGGGAACCGTTTTGGGCTATGGTCTCGGTGTTCCCGTCAGCCTGCTTTTGAAGAAGTACCAGTTTATAAAATTGCCTGCCAATGTTTATCCTACCGACTATCTGCCTATCAGGCTTGATTCGTTTGATTTGAGCATCATTGGCGTTGCCGCTCTTTTATTGTGTTTTTTAGCTACCATATATCCGGCCCGGAGGGCTGCGTCACTCAATCCCAGTGAGGCCTTGCGTTATGAGTAGTGAGGCCGTATACAGGCTTGCCTCTGTCGGGAAAGAGTTTGCTGGTCCCACGGAAGTGGTGCATGTCCTCAATAATGTTGACTTGGTCGTGGAACCTGCTGAGGCCATAGCCATCTATGGAGCCTCCGGTTCCGGGAAAACCACGCTGCTGCACATCATGGGCACCTTGGATTCGATTTCTTCAGGGAGTGTCATGTTCAATGGTGAAGAAATTTCAGGTATGGACAAAAAGCAGAGGGCCGGCCTTCGCAATAACGAGATAGGTTTTGTTTTTCAGTTTCATCATTTGTTGTCTGAATTCTCGACCATTGAAAATGTAGCCATGCCTGCTTTGGTCAGCGGCGTGGGAAAAGGGAAGGCTTTTGTCCTCGCCGAAGAGGCTTTGGATCGGGTTAGCCTTTCCCATAGGAAAAAGCATCGAGTGACGACCCTTTCGGGGGGGGAGCGGCAGCGCGCCGCCATTGCTCGTGCAATATTGATGAAGCCCAAAGTGATATTGGCGGATGAACCGACCGGAAGCTTGGATGAAAATACCGGGCATATGGTTGGCGATCTGCTGGTGTCCCTGAATAAAGACTTGGGAACGACTTTGGTCGTTGTGACTCATAATACTGATTTGGCCAACATGATGCAGAGACGTTATGAATTGCGTTCAGGAGAACTGTATGCTGCGCACTAGTGTTCGCTCTTTACGAGTGGCTTTCCTCTCTTTCTTCCTCGTGGCTTCTTTTGCCGCCAATGCGTTTTCTGCTCCTGTGGATCAGGATGTGAAGGTCGCTGTTTTGCCTTTTGAAATTTATGCCGGTGACGACCTTGCCTATCTCAAGGAAAGTTTACCGGAACTTTTGTCTGACAAGCTCCTGGAAGCGGGGTTTGACGTAGTTCCACAGACCGACGTGTCCAAGTTGGCGCAGGAAAAGGGGCTGACAAAGATTACGGATCGGAATGCGCGTGAAGCTGCACTGATGCTTGGTTCCGGCTTTTCCATATACGGGACTTTCAATCAGATCGGGGAAACGCTGACCATCGATGCACGAATTGTGGACGCCTTTGGTAAGGAAGAGGCCAAAAAGGTCACTGTATCCCGTGACGGGCTCATCAACCTTCTGCCCGCCGTGGATGAATTGGTGCAGAAGATGCGCACCGGCCTGTTGCGCCAGGATGTCATTGCCGAAATTGATGTCAGCGGCTCCAAAGTCCTTGATAAGGAAGTCGTTCTTATGCGCCTCCCCCTTGCCAAGGGCGATCTGATGACCGCGAAATCCATAAACGAGGCGTTGAAAAGTATCTATGATCTTGGCTATTTCGACGATGTCAAAGTCATGGTGGATGATGTCTCCGGCGGCAAGAAAGTCACGTTTGAAGTTGTCGAAAAACCTCGGATCCAAGCCATCAGCGTAATTGGTTCCGATGCTATCGACAGTGAGGACATCATTGAGTCCGTATCCACGAAAAAGGGTGGAGTCATCAACCCCAAGGTGTTGGCCGATGACATAAAGCTCATCCGTGAAATGTACCGCAAGGAGGGCTACTACAAAGCCAAAGTCACCCATGAGATTGAATCGGGTGATAACGGGCAGGCCCGTTTGAATTTCGTCATCGAGGAAGGCGAGAAGCTTTACATCGAAGAAGTTATCATTGATGGCGCCAAACAGCTTGATCCTGATGATATTAAGGACGAGTTGGCCTTGCAGGAGCACGGTTTCCTGAGCATTGTGTTCGGTGGTGGAGTGCTCAAGGAGGAGTATCTGGAGCGCGATGCCGCCGCGATCATGGCTTACTATCATAACCATGGTTTCATTGACGCCAAGGTCGGCCGTGCGGAGGTCGAAGTCAAAGATGACGGCATCACCGTCATTTTCAGGGTCTATGAAGGTGACCGTTATAAAATGGGGAAGGTTATTTTCAAGGGCGACCTGATTGAAGGGCCTGAAAAGTTGGCTGAAATCACCAAGTCGGACGACTTGGGCAAAGAAGACGACTATTTCAACAGATCCATCGCTCAGGAAGATGTTAAGAACCTGACTTCATATTACAACAACTATGGCTATGCCTATGCTGATGTGGCCATGAAGTTGAACGACGACCCTGAAACCAAGATTGTCGATGTGGAATTCACCATCACCAAGCATCAAAAGGTTCATATTCGACGGGTTCTTTTGGAAGGAAACATCACTACAAGAGACAATGTCATCCTCAGAAAGATGCGTCTTGCTGATGGAGATGAATTCAGTGGAAAAAAAATGAATGCTTCCGCCAGAGCTCTTGACAACTTGGGATACTTTGAAAAAGTGAACGTCACCCCTGTCCAGACCGGGAATCCGGATGAGATGGACTTGTTGGTGCAGGTCAAGGAAAAGCCCACCGGGCAGCTCGGGGGCGGAGTTGGCTACTCGACGTTTGATGGCCCGTATATTGGTGCGAATATCTCGGAAAGCAACCTTTTCGGTAGGGGGTACAGCACAAGTCTTGCGGGTATCGTTGGTTCCGAGAAAACCGCGCTTGATTTCAATTTCTTGAACCCGATGGTGAATGACAGTGATCTTGGACTTGGGTTCAACGTTTATCATAAGAAAACTGAATATGATGACTTCATCCGGTCTGGCCCCGGTGCATCTGCTTCTGCGTATTATCCGCTGGGCAATCACACCAGAATAAAAGCAACCTATAATATTGAATATTATCACATTTATGATATTGATAATGATGCAGACTCCGACATCAAAGATGACGCAGGCTACAACCTTAATAGTAGTTTGGGCGTTAGTTTGACACGCGACACACGTAACAGATATCGCAATCCCTCAGCCGGCTATAAGTGGACGGGAGGAATCGCCTACGGCGGTGGCCTGCTTGGTGGATCGGATGATTATATCAAATATACCACCAGTGCGGATTACTACCATAACCTGTTCGGCAATTCCGTATTTCACGTGAAAGGCTATGCCGGTTTTGTGCATGAGAATTTCGGGGGTGACGAAATCCCCTCCGGCCAACGCTTTAAAATTGGCGGGCCTGGAACCGTTCGCGGTTATTCCAAGTATAAGATCAAGGCGCAGGAGCATGATGGCGATGTTGACAGCGACGGCATTGGCGGTGACAAGGTCTTCTATTCCAACCTGGAGTTGATCGTTCCTGTCAGTGATGAATATGGTATTAACCTGGTTCCTTTCGTTGATATGGGTAACGTTTGGAAAGAAGGCGAATTCTGGTTTGATGGTGTTGATCGGTATGAAGAGGGAGCGCCTTCTCTGGGACTTTATAAGAGTGCTGGAGCTGAGGTTCGATGGAATTCTCCCATCGGCCCGTTGAGTATAAGTTATGGATATGGTTTTGATGAGTTGCATGACAGTAAACAACAGTCAGTAGACTTCATGGTCGGTAAACAATTCTAGGAGTAATGATGAAAAGAATTATACTGATAACGGCTATTGCCATCGTTTTGTCCGCCACTTCCGCCTTTGCGGCGCAAAAGTTCGGTTTCGTCAACGTACCCGAGGTGCTTCTTAAATCCGAGCCGGGTAAAAGTGCTGCTCAGAAGGGGCTTGCAATCAAGAAAGAGCTCCAGGAAAAGCTGCTTTCCGAACGAAAAGCCATCAAGGATATGCAGGTTCAACGTGAAAAACAGAAAACCATGTTGAAGCCGGAAGCTCTTGAGGAATTGGACCGCAAGATCCGTGAACGGATGTTCCGTTTCAATGAAGATCAGAAAAGGGCTGGAACCGAACTGAAAGAAAAGCAGAATGCACTCACCAATCCGGTTTTTGAAACACTTGGTAAAGTGATTGAAGACTATGGCACCAAGAACGGTTACACCGCCATCTTCAACAAAACCCAGATGCCGTTTGTCTCCAAATCTGCCGATGTGACTCCGAGCATCATCAAAGAACTCAATAACGCCTGGAAAAATAAGAAGTAGATTATGCCGTTGATGTTAAGCTCGATTGCACAGCAGTTGGGCCTTGAATACACTGGCAAAGATATTGAAATCACCGGGGTCAACACGCTTGAGAAAGCGTGCCCCGGTGAAATTTCTTTTTTGGTCAACCCCAAATACGCTCACCTGCTGGAGACCACCAAGGCAAGCTGTATCATTACCAGTGCAGCGCATGCTGATAAAGCCGCACAGTCTTTAATAAGCGAAAACGTTTATCTTGACCTTGCCCGGGTTGTGCAGCTTTTTGAAAAACCGCAGGGGTGCTTGGAAAATACCAGCCACCTTGCATATATTCATGAGAGCGCACTCGTCTCTGAGAGTGCTGTTATATACCCGTTCGCATTCATTGGGGCAGATGCCATCATCGGTGACGATTCTGTAGTCTTCCCTGGATGTTATGTCGGTGAGGGCGCCAAGATCGGTGATGATTGCATACTTTATCCCAATGTCGTTGTCATGGGTGGAGTTGCAATCGGAGACAATGTCATCCTTCAGCCTGGAGCCGTTATTGGTGCTGACGGATACGGCTACGCACAGACGTCTTTCGGTCATATGAAAATTCCCCAGATCGGAACGGTTGCCATAGAAACCAATGTCGAGGTCGGTGCGAATACCGCCATTGACCGTGCGGCTCTTGACGTCACGCGAATAGGCCGTGGCACGAAGATCGACAATCTTGTTCAGATCGGCCATAACGTCCAAGTGGGCCAGAATTGCCTTCTTGTGGGTCAAGTGGGCGTTGGCGGCAGCACGGAAATTGGTGACAACGTCATTCTCGGCGGACAGGCCGGTGTGGCGGACAACGTCAAGATCGGCTCCAATTCCATGGCTGGAGCACAATGTGGCATTTCCGGAACGATTCCTGAGGGCAGCAAGCTTGGAGGGTCTCCGAGTATGCCTTACGCCACGTTTCTCAAGGCCATGGGAGTCTGCGCACCGAAGTTGCCGGAGCTTTTCAAGAGAGTTAAGAAGCTTGAAAAGCAGTTTGCCAACCTGGAGAAAACAACAGGGGATATCAATGAGTGATGCTGTTGAAGTCATGGATATCAGGCGGATTCTGGACCTGTTGCCACATAGGTATCCTTTTCTGCTTGTAGACAGAGTGCTTGAGTTCGAACCCGGAGTCATGCTGAAGGCCTACAAAAACGTCACCTTCAATGAAGGTTTTTTCCAAGGACATTTCCCAGGCCTTCCGGTCATGCCGGGAGTTCTCATCCTCGAAGCCCTTGCCCAGACCGGTGGCCTTTTTGTCATGCGTACCTTGGATGAGCCTTTGGGAGACCGTGTGTTTCTTTTTGCAGGCATGAACAAGGTCAAGTTCAGGAAACCGGTTGTCCCTGGTGATCAGCTGGTTCTCAATGTGTATTATACCAAACATAAAATGAATATCTGGCGCATGCGCGGTGTGGCCGAAGTTGACGGCCAGGTCGTCGCTGAAGGCGAATTCACTGCGTCCATCGCTGCAAAAGGGGATATGTAGTGGCATCCAATATCCATCCCACGGCAATCATCGATTCCAAGGCCGAATTGGGGGACAACCTCAACATCGGTCCCTATTGTGTCGTGGAAGCGAATACCAAAATTGGTGACGGAACTACTCTGGAGCCGTTTTCCATAGTGAAGCAGTATACGGAAATGGGAGCCGGAAACCATATCCACTCCCATGCCTGTATTGGCGGTAACCCTCAGCATGTCGCCTATAAAGGCGAAGAGACATGGTTGCGATTGGGGGACAACAACAGCATTCGTGAGAGCGTGACCATTCATAGAGGCACGCTGCAAGGCCATTCCGAGACCGTCGTAGGCTCCAATTGCCTTTTTATGGCTTATGCCCATGTCGCTCACGACTGCATCATCGGCGACAACGTGATCATGGCCAACTCGGTAAACCTTGCCGGTCACGTGGAAGTGGGCGACAGGGTCATCATCAGCGGTATGTCCGCAGTACAGCAGTTCGTCAAAATCGGTGATTACGCTTTCCTTGGCGGCGCCAGCGGATATAAGCAGGATGTACCTCCGTACATGCTGGCACATGGCGTACGAGGGGCGCTTTATGGCCCGAATCTCATTGGTCTGCGTCGGAACGGTTTTTCTTCCGATGCATGCAAGGCTTTGAAAAAGGCTTACAAGATCATCTTCCGTTCCGGCTTGACCAAACAAGCTTCCCTTGAGCAGGTGGAGGATGAATTCAGCTCATTCCCGGAAGTCATGAATCTTGTGACGTTTATCCGCGAAAGCAAGAACGGCGTGACTCCTGCTGCGCACAAGAACGGTCACGAGCAAGATTAGCGCACATGTCGGAACAGCCAATGACCATAGGCTTGGTGGCCGGCGGCAGACAGTTCCCCGTGCTGGTGGCCCAAGGAGTCAAGGCCAATGGGCATAAGCTCGTGGTAGCCGGGTTCTCGGGCCACACCAACATGGATGTAGCCTCACATGCCGACGTTTGGATGGAACTCAAGCTTGGCAAGTTGAACAAGCTCATCAAGTTCTTCAAGGAGAACGGAGTGGAGCGGGTCATCATGGCCGGGACCATCAACAAGCCCAAGATCATGGATGTCCGTCATTTGGACATGCGTGCCATGAAACTTGTGTTCAAACGCAAGGACAAGGGAGACTCGACTCTCCTCAATGCCCTGGCCGAGGAATTCGAGTCAGAGGGAATGCTGATCGCTCCGGCGCATGAACTCGTCCCTGAACTGCTTTCCTGCAAAGGAGTGCTCACCTCCAGGGAGCCGGATGAGCGGGAAATGGAGGATATTCGTTTCGGCTGGAAGCTGGCTAAGGAGCTTGGCCGCATGGACATCGGTCAGTGCATCGTTGTCCGTGAGGGAATAGTTGCCGCTGTGGAGGCTTTGGAAGGCACGGACGAAACCATCAGGCGCGGTTGCCGATATGGCGGAAAAGGCTCCGTTATCGTCAAGGTCTTTAAACCAGGCCAGGAGGAACGGATCGACTTGCCGAGCATTGGCGTCGATACCATCCAGACCATGGTCGAAGAAGAAGGAACCTGTCTTGCCTACGAGGCGGGTAAAAGTCTTTTTTTTGACCGGGAGGAAGCAGTCCGCATAGCCGACAAGGCCGGCATCAGCATCATTGGCTTGACGCAGGATGATCTTGGGTGATTTTGAAAATATTGGAAATAGTGAATGAGAAGGGGAGCTCCTGGGAGCTCCCCTTTTTTATGCGAAAATTTTTTCGGGAAGGTATGGATGTGTTCCTGTTACCACATCGATTCCGGAAAGTTTCTTGATTTTTTCTATGATATCCTCCTTGTAAGGACAATGGGAAGCGATACACGGAGCCAGATGGATTCTTGTTGGCTTCTCTTTCATGGGGGCGTTCCAGAGCTTTACCTGCGCTAGGCGAGGGGCAATTCCGGCTCCAGGACATCCTCCGCAGCCCAGAAGGCCTATAAGTTCGGCATCCGCTTTCTTGTACTCCTCAAAAGCTCCTTCTCTTCGGTTGAAGCCGACCAAGCAGCGGGAACAAGCGATGCAAACGTCATCCATTGTATTTTTGCAGCCGATGATCAGTATTTTTTCCATATCGTCAGTCCGGTAGTTCCAAGGTTTTCGCCATTCTACTCCATATATTACGAACCGTAGGGCCGAAGGTGTCTGGCGCAAATTCAGCAACGGTTTTGCCATGGATCTGCGCCTGCGAGAATGTGGTGTCGTAGGGAAATTCCCCCAAGATGAGGATTTCATTTTCCCGACAGTACTTCCTGATTTCATTTTCCAAAGACTCATTGATGCCGCATTTGTTCAAAATAGCCGTGCAGGGAACCTCGAAATGACGGGCAAGCTCATGGACACGCTTGAGGTCATGCACGGCTGAAACCGTGGGCTCGGCCACCAGAATACAGAAATCAATGTCCGTCAGGGAAGCTATGACCGGGCAGCCTATGCCGGGAGAACCGTCCACCAGTACCAGCTTCGCCTTTTCGGCCTCGGCAAGCTCACGGGCTGTCTTGCGGACTGCTGTCACCAGTTTTCCGGAGTTCTCTTCTCCTATGCCAAGGGCGGCATGCACCATGGTTCCAAATCGGGTATTGGAGACAAAGCGGTGCCCACATTTGCGGTCGGTCATGCTGACGGCTTGGGTGGGACAAATGAATTCACACAGGCCGCAGCCTTCACATTTTTCTTTAACGATTTCAAATGAGACTGAAATTGCATTGAAACGGCATTGCTCTGCGCATTGTCCGCACTCAATACAATGTTCCGTGTTGATGGTTGCAGTTTGACCGCTGTAAAAGTCTTCACGGAGTTTCACTTTCGGGTCCAGGATCAGATGCAGGTCGGCGGCGTCCACGTCACAGTCCGCAATGACTTTTTGGGGGCCGACTCCGGCCAGTGCAGCCGTGATGGAGGTTTTTCCGGTTCCTCCCTTTCCACTTATGACGACGACTTGTTTCATGATTTGCTCTCAGAAGCTGCCAGAGTGTGAATGTTTCCGGCTATATCCGCGATCGATAAGGCGTATCCTTGGACTTGGTTGATGAGCAAGGAGCCTTTGGAGTAGGCATTTGCCGCTTCCAGGCTGTGGGGAAGTGTTCCCAGCAAGGATATATTCTCGTTCTCCAGGTAGTTCTGGACACGGTCATCACCCATGCCGGCTCTGTTGATGACCACCCCGAAGGGTATGCGTACCTTTCTCAAGAGTTCCACGGCGATCTTCAGGTCGTGTAGTCCGAACGGAGTCGGCTCAGTCACCAGCACTGCCGCATCGGAATCTTCAAGGGCTTCCACCACGGGGCAGGTTGCACCCGGAGGGCAGTCGATGATTCGTACGTCATGCTCATTTTGTTCCGTTATGGCGCGTTGCTTCACTTTTTTTATGAGAGGCGGGGCCATGGCCTCGCCGATACGTAAAAGACCGCTGTAAAGCGAAATGGAGTCGGTTTTTCCCAGCCGGGAAATTCCGAGGGGCCGTGTGGCTTCTTGAATGGCCCCCGCGGGACAGGCCAGTTCGCACAGAGCGCAACCGTGGCAAAGTTCCGGGAATTCCAGTACGGAGTCCACCATCCAGATCAAGGCCTTGAACCGACAGAGGTCGATACATTTCCGACACTCGCTGCCAAGACATTTGGCGCTGTCAATTTTGGGAACCGGGACAAATTCATTTCGTTCGTCATGCCAATTCGGATTCAGGAAAAAATGGGCATTAGGCTCTTCCACATCGCAATCGATGAATGTAACCTTTTTACCCTGTCTGCTGAAATGAACGGCAAGGTTGGTGGCCACAGTCGTTTTGCCCGTCCCTCCCTTGCCGCTTGCAATAGCTATCTGCATTTTTACCTTTCAGTCTTTTTCAACTGCTGTCTGATCATTTCGGTTTCCGCCTCAAGAGCCTCCAGTCTGGTTTGCAACTGCTGCCGATCATCCATCTGGAACCCGACATTGCGGCCCATGCCCGGGCCGTATCCCTGGCGGCAACCGAATCGGCCGCCCATGCCTCGAGCACCACTTCCGAAACGGCACATTCCATTACGCCTTCCATTGCCGGAACCATTGCGATATTGATTGTCGTACATATGAAACCTCCTTTTTGACTTTTGTGAAGCAATGGGTGTGCCAAGACAATATGTAATAAAAATAAGGTATTGACTCTGGGCGAAAGGCCGGTTCCGGCGTATTCTGCGTCAGTTGACGTGAGGGCAGGCTAATTCTGAGCTCTTGTTTCAACAGTTTATCATTGTTTGGAAAAGCTATATGTACACCCTGTCTGGGATGGATTGTTTATATTCCGTAGGACGAGTACCGGGAGTTTTTGAATCAGGTCCTCCCTCAATAGAGTAATGCCAATCACTATGCTGAAGAAATTACTGACGATATTAACGAGCCTCCTGGGGCTTTTGATCATGACCGCTGTGGCCGGGCTCATGTGGGCCTCACATTATGTGGATTCTCCACAATTCAGGAAGGATCTGCAGCAGAGTCTTACCCAGATTACAGGTCGTGAAGTGACGTTGCACGGTGACCTGGATGTCACCATATATCCCTGGTTCGGGTTGCGCGCCTATGACATCACGGTAGTCAATGAACCCGGTTTTGGGGACAAACCATATATCTCCTGCCGGGAGGTCTCCCTTGGGGTGCGAGTACTCCCTTTGTTTTTCAGAGAGTTGGTTGTCAGTGAAATCCTCATTGACGGTATGAATGTCCGGTTGATCCGTAACGCCGACGCAACAGTCAACTGGAATTATTATCGGGGAGGGGGCTCTGCGTCGGAAATTCCGATTTTCTCCTACTTCAAAAAAATCTTCATAGAAGGAGTTTCCGTCAAGGATGCTGTTCTGACTTTTGATGACGGCAAGCTTGACGAAAATATCCGTTTGCATGGTTTGTCCGCGAGCATAGGAGCGTTCATTCCCGGTGAGGCTGCCGGGTTCAGCGTTTCCGGAGTCTTTGAGCGCGTTCGGGGCAATCTCAAAATGGAGATGTTCGTCTCCGGAATTTTGAATACCAACATCTTTTCGCGG
>JGI12576J13900_1000368_pt1 | contig 13725 bp, 9 predicted proteins | sample TtanPargueraPR_5_FD_13900 | JGI IMG/M metagenome (IMG submission 13900)
TGGCTGAAGCGCTCACTTTTCTGCTCGAAAATCCGGTTCGCCAGGTTCTCGAATTCCTGTTTCAGTGCATCTCGATTCTTTTCCAGCAACTCCAGTTTTTCCGAGGCACTACGGCGCTCCTTATCCAGAGTGACCTGCTGCTCGCGTAGCTCGACCTTCAACTGGCCCAGCTCTTCCGAGAGCGTTTCAACCCGCTGCTGGTATTGACCGCTCTCACTTGCCAGTTGCGCCACCCGGTCCTGTTTGGCTGTCAACTCCGAGTCCAGAGCAGCCAATCGGTTCTCCAGGGCAGCAGACTGTTGTCGCCAGTGTTCGATGCTCTGCTCCAGCTGCCCGGAGCGGGCTTTCTGCTCCTCGAGTGCGGTCTGCAGATGTTCAACTTCCTGTTCATGCAACGCCCGCACCTGCTCGCTATCTCTCAGCTGCCTGTCCCGGGCGTCCAGTTCCTCGCGCAAGGCAGACTCGGTGGCTCTATCCTGACGCCGACGCCACAGCAGCCAGATCATGCCCGCCAGACACAAGGCGGCACTCGCCACCAGAGCAAGGAACCAACCTGCCAGCCATTCCGGACGTTCAGCCATGGTGAGGGTAAGCGCATCTAGCACCAGCATGTTCTCCTTGGTCTTCGTTGGTCAGTTCAGGGCATGGCCCCGGGATCAAAGCCTGACAGTCTACCGCAATGCTCACCCTTTTTTCTTGTTGGCGGAACGGTGCCACCAGGCCGGCCTCGACTGTTTGGCATTTATCAACATTGCGTCAATCCACCTATGGACGCAGAGCGTAAATTGCTCTACAACGGTTAAAAAGCACCCAACCGGAGTGCTAAAGCCGTAAACGGAAAGCTGACTGGCAGGTCGGAGCATGTTCAAGGAATTGTGGAGAAAATTCGGGTCCGATTTCCTGCAGGCTACCTGTGTGGAAGACGAACAGACATTGTCTTCGGAAAATCAGCGCTCGGCGGAAAAGCATGTGCGGGTTTTGCCTCACATCACCCATACGGGCGAGTTTCACCTTGAGCGACTGACACAGTTGCTGAAAAGCCGTTATGGAAAGAGCTTCACGGTGCCGACAGACACCACCTCCAGCGACCGTGCGCTCAAAGAAGTCATTTCCTTTGCTGCGCGCATTCAGGACCAGGATATTCAGCGGGAGCTGCTACTGTTCTACCTGAATTGTTCCCCGGTCATCCAGGAGTACCTGAGATCCGAGACGCCACTGGGCCAGGGGCCTTTCCTGGGCCGGTAAAGATGCGCCTTAACCATCTGTAAAGTCACCACACAGGTACGTTGTAGTATACTCTCCCGCCTGATTGACAACACATCCAATGGCTGAGGCATCCAGTGCCAATAATTNTCACGGCCGGTTCAGGGGATATTCATGGGGTCCAGTGTTTCGCAAACCCGCTCATTGTTCGCAGTTGCCTTAACAGGGCTGGCAGTCGCACTTTCTGGTTGCGCTTCCGATCGCTATTTCATGGTACCGAAAGAGAATATTGAAGAGGTGCGAGCCTCGGTCCAAAGCCAACGTGCGACCCTTGTTACCATGGAGCAGAATGCCGGTGTAAGGCACGAAAAGCTCCTGCAGCAGAATCAGGATTCTACCCAGACCATTCTCCAGGCCATTGCCACTCAGGTTGAAAAGCCATCGTGCCCACCACCAAAGGCGGCACCTACCTGCCCCGCTTCCCGCGAAGATAAGGGCCGGGCGGATCGCCTCAAAGGCAAAGTCGTTGTCGGTGAGGTCGAAAAGTTTTTCCTGGCCGGCCCCGACCATGTCTATACCGCCCGAATCGACAGTGGCGCGGAAACCTCTTCCATACACGCCCGTAACGTTCAGCGTTTTGAACGGGATGGCAGCAACTGGGTGCGCTTTGAAGTGCCCGTTCCTGGTACTGAGGATGCCGAGTGGGTAGCCATGGAGAAAGAAATCTCCAGGCGCGTGAAGATTATCCAGTCCAGTGCCGATGAGTCAGAGCGACGGGTGGTGGTGGAGCTTCAGTTTGCCATTGGCGACCACCAGCAGGTGGCTGAGTTTACCCTGGCAGACCGGACAAATCTGACTTACGAAGTCCTGATTGGCCGCAACGTATTGCGAGACGTCATGTTGATCGATGTCGGCAAGGAATTCGCAACAGAGCTGCCCGAATCCTACCTTGAACAAGCGGCAAACGGAGAGGAAGAATGACGGTACGCTCCCGGGTCCCGTTTTACGTGTTTGTCTTCCTGTTGATTGCGGCAGGGATAGCGATCGCCACCTGGCGCCATCTGGAACTGGGTATTCCGTGGATGACCGGTGAACAACGTCCGGTCTGGATGATTGAGGCGCGAGTCGATTTTGAGGGCCAGAACAGCCCGGCTGAAGTGAGCCTGCACATCCCGGAGCAACCGCCCGGCTTCCGTATCCTGACGGAGCAGGCCGCCTCGCCCGGCTACGGCTTCTCAATTCTGGATAGCAACAGCGGGCGCAGGGCCCAGTGGACAAAACGAGACGTCGCCGGTCCTCAGACTCTCTATTTCAAGGCACAGTTTGTACCGGATGAAGACGCGATTCATGCTCCGCCAGTGCGTAAACCCCGGGCGTTGACGGTTTTCTGGGAGGAGCCCCAGGCCACCGCCGTAAGAGAGCTCCTGACCCAGGCTTCGGAGCGATCCAGTTCCCCGGAGAGCATGACCCGCGAGCTAATCCGCCTGATGCAGCCAGACAACCGCACCCAGAACACAACACTGCTGGTATCCGACGACAACTATCTGCAACTGCTGGTGAAGATGCTGAACCACGCTGGCATCGCTGCGCGCACCGCAGATGCCCTGAAGCTTGAGGATGCCCGCCGTCGCCAACAACTGGTGCCGTTTCTACAGATATACAATGGCAAGCGCTGGCTTACCTTCGACCCGCGCACCGCAGAACAAGGTGTACCGGAAAACCTGTTGCTCTGGAGACAGGGGGCAGATTCCCTCCTCGACGTGGTGGGTGGCGACGACTCCCAGGTAAGCTTTTCCATGCTGCGGCAGACCGTGCCGGCGCTGCAACTCGCAACGCTGGAGTCCAACGCCAATGGGCTGAGTGTGCTCGGTTTCTACCAGCTACCCATCGAAGAACAGAGCATGTTCCGAATGCTGCTGTTGCTCCCCATCGGCGCCCTCATTGTCGCCTTCATGCGGATTGTCATTGGCATCCGGACATCGGGCACCTTCATGCCGGTCCTGATTGCCGTGGCCTTTGTACAGACCACTTTGGTGCCGGGGCTGATCGCATTTCTGTCCGTTGTAGCCATTGGCCTGCTGTTGCGCGGCTATCTTTCCAGCCTGAACCTGCTGCTGGTATCACGCATATCGGCATTGATCATTCTGGTGATCTTCATCACCGCAGGGCTCAGCATCATTGGCTACCAGATGGGCTTTAACACCGGCATGACCGTCACCTTCTTCCCCATGGTGATCATCGCCTGGACCATCGAACGTATGTCCATTCTCTGGGAAGAGGAAGGCGCCCGCGAAGTGCTGGTGCAGGGGTCAGGCAGTCTGTTTGTGGCCATCTGCGCCTACCTGGCCATGAGTACACCGCTGGCTGGCCACCTCACCTTCAACTTCCCGGAGTTACATCTGGTTATTCTCGGGCTGATCCTGCTGATGGGTCAGTACACCGGCTACAAGCTCAGCGAGCTCAAGCGGTTTACCCCGATGAAGGCCTACGACTGATATGGACTGGATCTCTCCACGCAGGCTGAAAAATCTCGGGATGCTGAACATGAACCGGCGCAATGTAGATTACATTGCCCGGTACAATGATCGCACCTCCTACCCGCTGGTGGACAACAAGCTGAAAACCAAGCTGGCGGTCAGCGAATACGGCGTAAAAACCCCCAAGCTGCTGCAGGTGGTTCGCCAGCAACACGAAATCTCCCATTTTCGGGAAATGGCAGAGGATCTGGCCGGTTTCGCCATCAAGCCAGCAAAAGGCTCTGGCGGCAAGGGCATTACCGTGATTACCGGGCGAGACGGCGACGACTTTATCAAGGCCTCCAGCGCCCGCATTTCCGTCGCCATGCTGGAGCGTCACCTCACAAACATTCTGGCTGGCCTGTATTCCCTTGCCGGTACCCCGGATGTTGCCATTGTTGAAAATCTGGTTCAGTCCTCCCCGGCACTCGCCAAGTACTCCTTCCAGGGCGTACCCGACATCCGGATCGTGGTGTTTCAGGGATATCCCGTCATGGCCATGCTCCGGCTGGCAACCACCGCGTCCGACGGTAAAGCCAACCTGCACCAGGGGGCTGTTGGCGTCGGGCTGGATATCGGCTCTGGCCAGAGTCTGAACGCAGTTCAGTTCAATCGGCCGATTACCCTGCACCCGGACACCGGGCTGGCTCTGGAGAATATCCGGATTGAAGACTGGGAAAACATGCTGGAAATGGCAGCCCGATGCTATGAGGCCACCGGCCTGGGATATATGGGGGTAGACCTGGTGGTGGACGCGAACGAAGGCCCACTGCTGCTCGAACTGAACGCCCGACCCGGTCTGGCCATTCAGATGGCCAACGGCTGCGGCCTGCTGCCCAGGCTCAACGCGATCGAGAGCCTCAAGCGCCCACATTTCAGCCCCAGAGAGCGAGCGCTGTTTGCCATGGAAAGCTTTGCCCGGCGCTGACAATCAGTGTTTGGGCATAAAAAAACCGGAGCTGGTGTAGCTCCGGTTTTTTGTTCAGACCCGCTGATCAGGAGGTCAGCTCCCCCCTTTGCAGGAGCAACTTCCTCTCATGGGTGAGGCCTTTCAACAAGCCCCAGGTCATCAGCAGAAGTATTGCCGTGAAGGGCAACCCGGCACTGATGGCCACGGCCTGGATCGCGCCCAGAGCGTCTTCGCCACCGCCGAAGATCAACGCCGCCGCAATGGCACCTTCCATGACCACCCAGAATACACGCTGAGCCGTCGGGGCATCGGTTTTGCCGCCAGCGGTGATGCTGTCGATCACCAGCGAGCCCGAATCCGACGAGGTTACGAAGAACACCAGCACCAGGATAATACCGACGAACGAGACAATGCCGGTCCAGGGCAGCTGCTCAAACATCTGGAAGGTCGCCAGAGAAACCTCGGTCAGCCCTTTGTCTGCGAGCACACCAACGCCTTGCTGGATCTGCTCCAGTGCCGTGCCACCGAAACCACTCATCCATACGGTGGTGATCAAGGTCGGGATAATCAGAACCGCAGTGACGAACTCACGTACTGTCCGGCCTTTTGAAACCCGCGCGATAAACATACCTACGAACGGTGACCAGGAAATCCACCAGGCCCAGTAGAATACAGTCCAGCCCTGGAACCACGCCTCGTCTTCACGACCAAACGGATTACTCAGCGGCACAATGTTGGCCACGTAGGTGGAAGAGGTTACCCAGATGGTCTCCAGAATGGTCATGGTCGGACCGGCGAAGATCACGAAGAACAACACGATGCCCGCAGTCGCCATGTTGATGTTACTGAGCACCTTCACGCCGCCGTCCAGGCCACGCAGCACGGAAATGAGCGCCAAGGCCGTAACGCCAACAATGATAGCCATCTGCACATTGGTGCCAGAACCTACCTGAAACAGGTAATCCAGGCCGGAGGCAGCCTGCTGGGCACCAAAGCCAAGTGACGTGGCCAGACCAAAGATGGTGGCCACAACCGCGAGGACATCAATGATGTGCCCCGGCCAGCCCCACACCTTGTCTTTCAGCAGTGGGAAAAACGCGGAACGGATGGTCAGTGGCATGTTCTTGTTGAACGCAAAGAACGCCAGAGACAGGGCCACGATGGCGTAGATTGCCCAGGGGTGCAGCCCCCAGTGATAAAGGGTCGCCCCCATTGCCAGATCACGCGCTTCGGGAGAGTTGGCAGCCACATTGAAGGGAGTTTCATACCAGCCTGTATAGTAGGCCACCGGCTCGGCCACGGCCCAGAACATCAGGCCGATCCCCATCCCGGCTGCGAACAGCATGGCAAACCATGACATGGTTGAGAATTCGGGCGTTGCATTTTGTCCGCCCAGCCGGATCTTGCCTACCGGCATGAAGATCAGCGCAAGGCTGACAACCACGAAAATGTTGGCGCTGAGCAGGAAGAACCAGTCAAAACTGGCAATAATGTCCCACTTGGCCCCATCAAGAGTCTCCTTCGCCGCCCGGAAACATCAATGTTCCGATAACAAACAGAACCACAATGATGGCCGCTACCGGGAAAACCCAGTTATGAAGATCCAGGCCGAACGGATTGATATTATCCTGGCCTGCGACGTAATCCGTCTGATATTCGTCTTTCACTACCTCGCCCACGTTGGCGCCTCCTGGTCTGGTGTGATCACTGAATATGCTGAGTGAATGGATAACGCAATGAACAATCATTCATACGTTACAAGCCGGTCATTTTATTACTTTGAACTCAAAACATCAAAAGCAAGAAAAATGCCTTTTTTATCTACATCAGCATAGTCCAGATTTTGCAGAGGCAAAGATTGTTCCCTGAAACAGGTCTACTACCCGGACAAGTGACGTAGTTATACTGCAAGGTTTCGCCGACACCCGCCCGACAGCACCCAGAGGTATTCATGGAAAAAACCACCACCTTCCCTTTGCGCTATTCCGCTTATGTCCTCAGCATCGCCGGGCTGCTGGTGTCGTTACCGGTAACGCTTTGGCTTGGAGCAGGCTATCTGTTTCCGGTGATTTTTGGTGCGCTCACAGCCCTCGGCACCTGGGATTTACTGCAGCGAAAGCATAGTGTTAGCCGAAACTATCCCATTATGGCCAACTTCCGGTATCTGTTTGAGTCCATCGGCCCGGAGATCAGGCAGTACTTTATCCAGTCCGATACGGAGGAGCGGCCATTCTCGCGGGAACAGCGCACTATTATCTACCAGCGGGCGAAGAACGTGCTCGACAAGCGACCATTCGGCTCACAGTTAGGCATGTACGAGGAGGGCTTTGAATGGATGAACCACTCGCTCACCCCAACCCGACTCGACAGCAGTGACTTCCGGATTCTGATCGGCAAAAACTGCGAGAAACCTTACAGTGCCAGCGTTTTCAATATCTCCGCCATGAGCTTTGGCTCACTCTCCGCCAACGCCATTCTCAGCCTGAACACCGGTGCAAAGAAGGGCGGCTTCTACCACGATACGGGGGAAGGATCGATCTCCCGCTACCATCGGGAACCCGGTGGAGATCTGGTCTGGGAAATCGGTTCCGGCTATTTCGGTTGCCGGCATCCCGACGGCTCCTTCAATGCCGAGATGTTCGAAAGGAATGCCACCCTGGACCAGGTCAAAATGATAGAGGTCAAACTATCTCAAGGGGCAAAACCAGGCCACGGTGGCATTTTACCTGGTGCAAAAGTGACCCCCGAAATCGCTGAAGCCCGAGGCGTTCAGGTTGGCGAAGATTGTATTTCACCCGCCAGCCATTCCGCCTTTTCCACCCCCATTGAACTGCTGGAATTCCTCGAACAGCTGCGAAGCCTCTCCGGCGGCAAACCGGTCGGCTTCAAGCTCGCCATTGGCCACCCCTGGGAATGGTTCGCCATCGTTAAGGCCATGCTGAAGACAGGCAAAAAGCCCGATTTCATCGTGGTTGATGGCGGCGAAGGCGGCACCGGTGCGGCGCCACTGGAGTTCATCAATCGCCTTGGCATGCCGATGACAGAGGCCCTGCTTCTGGTTCATAACACACTGGTAGGCACCCACCTGCGCGAAGACATCGCCATTGGCGCCGCAGGCAAGATTACGTCCGCGTTCAATATTGCCCGCACCCTTGCTCTGGGAGCGGACTGGTGTAATTCCGCCAGGGGCTACATGTTTTCCCTGGGCTGCATCCAGGCGTTGAATTGCCATACCGGCCGCTGTCCCAGCGGCGTCGCAACTCAGGATCCGCGTCGTGGCAATAAACTGGACGTCCCCTTGAAAAGCGAGCGGGTATTCAACTTCCACAAGAACACCCTGGATGCCCTGCAGAATCTGCTTGAGGCCTCGGGTCTCCGGCATCCCTCTGAGCTTGGCCCGGAGCACATCGTCCGTCGCGTCTCCAAAACCGAAGTGCATAGCTATCTGGACCTGTTTCCGTTCCTCGAACCGGGAGCACTACTGGAGGGCAAAACCGGCCTTCGGGTGTTCGATAAGTACTGGGAAAGCGCCCAACCGGATACCTTCGAGCCGCCGGAATTCATCCTGGCGCTGCGGGAGACCAAGTTACGTTGATTTCGAGAGAAATTCGCCAGCCCGGTGTTTATTTTTAGTTTGGGCTGGTGTAGACTTCGCTCCCGCTAAGCCACTGAGATAAACCTTGTTTCTCGGCGGTTTGCAGTTTACGGGGCGTAGCGCAGCTTGGTAGCGCACTTGCATGGGGTGCAAGGGGTCGTAGGTTCAAATCCTACCGTCCCGACCAGAATTCCCTACACAAAGCCCGGGCCGAAAGGTCCGGGCTTTGTCGTTCTATCAGGCAGCGACCGCCTGCCCACGCTTCTCCCAGGGGTATTCCCGAATCGGCAGGTGAATCAGTGCCGACAANGCCCCGACGCCNACACCGATCCACCACACCAGCGTGTAGTTATGGTAGAGGTCGTACAGGGCTCCACCCAGCCAGACACCAAGAAAACCGCCAAGCTGGTGCGAAAAGAATACCAGGCCATAGAGCGTGCCCATGTACTTCAACCCGTAGATGTGGGCAACCAGGCCAGACGTCAGCGGTACCGTTGCCAACCACAACGAACCCATCGCCACCGAGAAGAGCACAACGCTTTCAGGAGTGATGGGCGCCATGATAAAGGCGGCAGAGACGATTGTTCGTAACAGGTAAATCGTCGCCAGAAGGTACTTGCGCGAGTATCGGTTACCCAACCAGCCGGCCATCAGTGTGCCACCGATATTGAACAGACCGATCAGGGCAATTGAGATGGCGCCGAGCCCGGACGCTGACGTTACCCCCAGCACGTAGATCAGGCTGTCCGGCGTAATTGGCCCACACATTTCCGTAATAAACGCCGGAAAATGCGCGGTGATGAACGCCAGTTGGTACCCGCAAGAGAAAAAGCCGATAAAAATGAACAGGAACGAGGGGTCTTTCACCGCTCGCTTCAGCACCACTCCCATCGGTTCATCGGTCGAGACCGAGGGTGCCGCCTTGGGTGCCCGCATGAACAGAAGGGCAAGCATCGACACCGTAATGAAACCGGCCAGCACCATGAACACGCTTTGCCAGGGCATCTGGCTCAGCAGCGCCTGCGCGACGGGCGGGCCAATGATCTGCCCTGCAGAACCGGCTGCGGTTGCAATGCCCAGCGCCATGGAGCGATGCTTTTCCGGGGCAGAGCGCCCTACGACAGCGAGGATGACCCCGAATCCGGTTCCGGCAATCCCGAACCCAACCAGCATTTCCAGAAGCTGGTGCTGGCCCGGGGTAATGGCGAATGCCGAGGCAACCAGCCCGACCACGTAACAGATACCGCCCACCAGGATAGCTTTGCGATCACCGTAGCGTTCGGCAAAAGCTCCAAAGATCGGCTGCCCGATGCCCCAGAACAGGTTCTGAATGGCGATGGCCAGAGAAAACGACTCCCTTGGCCAGGCAAATTCCAGGGCAATNGGCAGTTGAAACAGACCAAANGANGCCCGCACGGAAAAACCAACCAGAATAATAATACAGCCTGCGACAAGTACAGGGTTGATCAGTCGATCATAGGTGCCGGAGGCCGTGCCAGACATGGTTACAGATTCCCGGAGCTGAACAGTCGGTGCGCCACAATAAGCGCGAAGCCAATCAGTATACCTGAAGCAGCGAAAGCCAGTGTAAAGCCGCTCAGTTCAAGTAGCAGACCAAAGAACAGGGGCGCCAGAAAGTGCACCGCCCGGTTTGCCATCAAACGCATACCCAATGCCCCTGCGCGCCGCTCACGTTCAACAGATTCCGCCAGGATCACCATGGATAAAGGCTGGGTAAGGCCGGAACCGATACCGACCAGCATGGCCAGGGCAGCCATCAGCAGCAACTGCTCAGACACCCCCAGAAAAGCCAAGCCAGTGGCAAGGGTACCGAGCGAGAGCAACACTGTCGGCACGCGGCCCCCGGCAAGTGCAATAATGCGCGCCATAAACGGCCGAACCAGCATGGACACACCGGCTCGAAGACTGACCAGAACTCCAATAATCAACGGGCTGATGGCCAGGCTCTCCAGGTACACTGGCAAATAGCTGCCGTAGACCCCGAGCGCGAACATCCCCAATACCGTGACCAGAATCGACAACTGCACCCCGCGGTTACTGCCGACAAGCTGCCATTGCGCCCGGAAGCCCGCCTGCTGTCGGGTAACATGAATACGTTCCCTCGCCTGCCCGGTCAGGCGGAGTGTTACAACGCCCGAGACCAGCGCAAACAGAGCCATCACAAGGAACACGTACTGGGTACCAGAATACTTCAGCACAACACCGGCCAACAGGGGGCCGATAACCTGCCCGCCCGACAGCCAGGTGGCATACCAGCCAAAGTACTGCTCCAGCCTCGGCCCGGTGCCCAGGTTGGAAATGATGGTTTGGGCGGCCAGAACCATCTGGAGGTGAGCCAGCCCCACCAGCAACTGACCAGTCACGAGGCCCGCATAGCCATACCACGCATGCATCGACAACAAGCCTGCCACCATAATGCCCGCCCCGGCCAGCAGCGTGGCCCTGCCACCAAACCGGCTCACGATGCCTCCCAGGGGAATGGCCAGCACCAGCGGTAGCAGATACTGGGCGCTTAGCACTGCACCCAGAACGAGCGGAGAGGCGCCAAGTTGAAGTCCATACACAGGCACTGCCACAATCAGCATTGAGTAGACGACAAAACACAGCGTCAGTGACAGACAGACCGCGAAGAAATTTTGCGAGGCCTCAGAGGCTCCCCCGGAAGAGTCGCGGTGGCTGGAATGGTTGTTTTGCAAGTGGATGCCCGATTCGAATGATGTAGCTAAAACGGGCTATGGTAACGCGAATGGCTCGCAACAGAAACGCGAGGAAAGGAAAAGCCGGGGGAAGCAATCCCCCGGCCCAAGCCGGCTTTATTCAGCCGACGCAATCAGGCTGGCGTTACCGCCGGCCGCTGTGGTGTCGATACACAGATGCCGCTCAATCACGTAGCGTTGATCCAGCTTGTGTTCTGTGATCACCGGCAACAGCGCGCCCTCACGCTTGCTAAGCGCCATGCGATACTGCTTGAGCAGCGGCTTCTCGGCTACGCTCACCACCGCTTCAAATCCGGTCAGGTGGCTCAGAGCGTCCGGATCAAGCATGCCATCGCTGGCAATAACCGGAAGTCCGGCCTTGATGGCATCGGCCAGTGCCTTCTCGGCACCCGGTGCAATCACTACCACCTTGTTACCCTGCGACAGGGCGGTGCCGGCCTGCTCAACGGCAGACTCGGCGTCTGGACCAAGGCACAGTACCAGCCCGCGACCATGGCAGGACAGATGGTTCTGCTCGCCCGTCGGCCCCGGCATCTCCTCGTACCCTTCGTCCAGAGGCGCCGGCACCTTACCGAAGAAGGGCTCCAGCAACGCCTGACGACCTTCCGCTTCCGGTACCGCTGCTTTGGCCAGCTTGTCGATCAGCTTCTGGGCCTTGTCGGTACTGAACACCTTGTCACTGGACTGAGCAGGCTTTTCAACCACCTCACCCCGCAGGAAACGGCGCACGTATTGCGGGCCACCGGCTTTCGGCCCGGTACCAGACAGTCCCTCGCCACCGAATGGCTGGGAGCCGACGATGGCGCCGATCTGGTTACGGTTAACGTAGGTGTTGCCCACCTTGATACGACTGGCAATGTGCTCGATCCGGCGGTCAACGCGGCTATGAATACCGAAAGTCAGACCGTAGCCCTTGGCATTGACGGCATCAATCACCTTGTCGATGTCCTTGGCTTCAAACGTAGCCACGTGCAGAACCGGGCCGAAAATCTCCTCTTCCAGCTCTTCAATTCCGCTCACCTGAAGCACTGCCGGCGACACGAACAGGCCCTTCTCCGGTACGTTGAGTTTCTTGAGCAGTTTGCCTTGCTGCTCGAATTTTTGGCAATGGTCGGTAATCTTCTTGCGGGCGTTTTCGTCGATCACCGGGCCCACATCGGTCGACAACTGCCACGGATCACCAATACCAAGTTCCTCCATGGCACCGTAGAGCATGTCCAGGAGATTATCGGCAATGTCCTTCTGTACATACAGCATGCGAAGTGCAGAACAGCGCTGACCGGCACTCTGGAAGGAGGATGCCAGCACGTCACGCACCACCTGCTCCGGCAACGCGGTGGAATCCACGATCATGGCGTTCAGGCCACCGGTTTCTGCCACCAGCGGTGCATCCGGCTCCATGTGTTCGGTCATGGCCTTGTTGATCCGCTGCGCCGTGGCGGTTGAACCCGTGAAACACACGCCGGTCACCCGGGCATCTGAGGTCAGTCCGGAACCCACGGTGGCGCCGGTACCAGGCAATAGCTGGATCGCAGCCCGGGGGATGCCCGCCTGATGCATCAGCTCCACGGCCCGGAAGGCCAGCAGCGAGGTTTGTTCTGCCGGCTTGGCCACCACCGCGTTACCGGCCGCCAGGTTCGCCAGAATCTGGCCAGTAAAGATCGCCAGCGGGAAGTTCCAGGGCGAGATGCAGCACATCACACCACGGGCTTCGCCGTCATTCTTGTAACGAATGCCTTCATTGGCATAGAACATGGCAAAATCCACGGCCTCACGAATCTCGGCCACGGCATCCAGCAGGGATTTGCCTGCTTCTCGGGTGGTCAACGCAAACAGCTCGTGCACATTCTCTTCGTAAAGGTCGCCGACCCTGCGAATCATGGCCGCACGCTCTTCCGCCGGTACCGAAGACCACTGTTTGAAGCCGTCCTGAGCGGCGTCCAGAGCTGACGAAATATCCACGTCTGAGGTATAGGTGATGTGACCGACCAGGTCGTCCGGGTTTGCAGGATTCCGTACCTCAACCACTTCGTCACTGACAGAATCCACGGCCAGTATCGGGCCACCTTTCCACTGATGGCTCTTGTAACGATTACGACCTTCATCAATCTCGGCCACCGTCACCGGATCCGTAATATCCCATCCTTTGGAGTTTCGACGCTGCTCACCAAAGATTTTCGACGGGTGTACAATCGCTTTGCTGGACAGGTTTTGGCCAAGGCCCACCACCACGTCAATAGGGTCTTTGGCGATTTCTTCCGGGGTGATGCTGGTATCCACAATCTGGTTAACAAAGGAACTGTTGGCACCGTTCTCCAGCAACCGGCGAACCAGGTAAGCCAGCAGGTCTTTGTGGGCGCCCACCGGCGCGTAGATCCGGCAAGGCACACCACTGTCCTCCAGAACCTGATCGTGCAGGGATTCGCCCATACCATGCAGGCGCTGGAATTCGAATTTATCCCGACTCAGATCCTTGGCCAGTTCCAGCACCGCTGACACCGAATGGGCATTGTGGGTGGCGAACTGCGGGTAGATACGGTCGGTCATGCCCAGAAGCTTGCGAGCACCGGCCAGGTAAGCGACGTCGCTGCAGGCCTTGCGGGTGAAGACCGGAAAGTCTGACAGGCCCATCACCTGGGCACGCTTGATCTCGGCATCCCAGTAAGCACCTTTAACCAGCCGCACCATGATGCGGCGATCCAGTTTTTCAGAAAGCGCATAGAGCCAGTCGAGGGTCTGCGAGGCGCGCTTGCCGAACGCCTG
>JGI12576J13900_1000379_pt1 | contig 13292 bp, 8 predicted proteins | sample TtanPargueraPR_5_FD_13900 | JGI IMG/M metagenome (IMG submission 13900)
CAGGGGAATCTGGATCGTGCCCGTGACCACCTGGAGCGGGCGTTAGAAATCGACAGCCGAAGCGCACCGGCACTTGCTGCCCGGGGCCTGGTGTTGAGCGCCGAGGGTGAGGAAAATCTGGCGGAAAAAAGTTTCCGGGATGCCATAGCCTCAGAAGGAGACTATACCCGGGGAAGAGTGTATTACGGTGCTTTCCTGTATAGCCTCAAACGGTTTGAGGAGGCCCGGGACCAGTTCCGGACTGCCTCGCGTGATACGGAGTATAAAGACCGGGGAGCCGTTTTTTATAACCTCGGGCTGACAGAAGAGCGGCTTGGTTCGCTGGAATCGGCCGAAGCCGCCTATCGGCGTGCTGTGGAGCTCACGCGGGGCGAGGCCCGCACCCTGTTGTCCCTCTCTCGGGTGCTGGTTGAGCAGGGTGACTTTTCTCAGGCCTCTCGATACTACAGCCGTCTTCAGACCATGATACAGCGCAACACCCGGTTGACGCATTCACCGGAGAGTCTGTATACCGGTATCCGGATTGCCCGGCATTTCCAGGACAGGGATCAGGAAGCCAGCCTGGCACTATTGCTCAGAAACGAGTATCCGGAATCTGTCGAATATCAACAATATAAGGTACTGATTGCCAATGACCGGTGAGGAGCAGTCACAGCCAGCTTCCGAGGCCTCGGTTGGCCAGCAGCTAAGGCGCGCCCGGGAAAAGCTCGGGCTCAGCGTTTCAGACATTGCAGATCAGCAACACCTGCGCCCTTCGGTAATCCAGTCCATCGAGGAAGGTGATTACAGCAAGGTTGATACCGAGTTGTTTCTCAAAGGGTATGTTCGAACCTATGCCCGCCAGGTGCAACTGAATGCAGACGCCCTGATTGCAGAGCTCGACTCGGAACTTGAGCCCCTGCGTCAGCAGCGGGAGCAGGAGCACCAGTCCAATCCTCTGGTTGATATCGAACGCAAGAAAAAACGCAAGCGGCAGATTGCCAAACTGGTTGTGTTGCTGGCATTCCTCGGGGTAGTTGGCTTTCTGGCGTATAGCTATCTCGTAAAACCGATGTCGGAGCCGGTTCAAAGTAATGCCGACGGTATCTCGGAGTCTCTGGAAGCACAGAGTGGCGAGGCCGTTAGCGATGCCAGTCCTGAACCGGAAGATGCGCCCTCCGTTATCGAAGAGGCTGAACAGCCGGCCGAACCGGAACGAATGGATTCAGGCACCAGTTCAGTCGGAAACGTTGAAACAGAGAATGGCGCTGTGACGGATACTGAAGCTCTGAGCGAACCGACCGAGAGTGGAAGCCTCGGCCAGGAAGAGTTGCTGTCAGAGCAGCCTTCGGTGGAACAGCCGCCTGTTGTTGCGCAATCCCCGGATCCCGCTCTGACTGAGTCTGAAGTGATGGAGGCCCCGGTTGAAACCGTGAGGTTGGCCATGACGTTCAGTGACGACTGCTGGATTCAGGTCACAGATGGTGCGGGCAATCGACTGGCCAGTGCGTTACGCCGAGAGGGCGATGCCCTGGACGTGAGCGGACAGCCACCGCTCAGAGTTGTGGTGGGCGCCATGAGCGCGGTGGAGTCCCTGGAATTCCAGGGCGAACCGATGGATCTTGGTAATTTTCGCGTCGTAAACAATCGGTCAGAGTTTACGCTCGAGCCCTGAGCAGAATTTTCTTCCCAAAGATTTCTGGTTGAATCCCATGAAACAAGAGTCTCCGATCAAAAGACGTAAATCCCGTCAGATCATGGTAGGTAATGTTCCCGTTGGCGGCGATGCGCCCATTGCGGTGCAGAGCATGACCAATACCAATACCTGCGATGTAGACGCAACAGTCACACAGATCAAGGCTATCCAGGAGGCCGGAGCTGATATCGTACGGGTGTCGGTTCCGTCCATGGAGGCGGCTGAGGCCTTTGGCAAGATTCGCCAGCAGGTCTCGTTACCGTTGGTGGCCGATATCCATTTTGACTACAAGATAGCGCTCCGAGTTGCAGAGCTTGGTGTGGACTGCCTGCGCATCAATCCCGGTAACATTGGCCGGGACGATCGGGTCAGTGCGGTAATCAGTGCTGCCCGGGACCGCAACATTCCGATCAGGATCGGCGTAAACGCGGGTTCACTGGAAAAAGCGCTTCAACGCAAATACGGCGAGCCCACGCCGGAAGCGCTGGTAGAGTCGGCCATGCGTCATATCGACATCCTGGACAAACACGATTTTCAGGACTTCAAGGTCAGCCTGAAAGCGTCGGAAGTGTTCATGACCGTCGCGGCCTACCGCCTTATCGCCTCCCAGATTGAGCAACCGCTGCACCTTGGTATCACTGAGGCCGGTGGATTCCGTTCCGGCACGGTCAAGTCCTCCATTGGCTTGGGCATGCTGTTGATGGATGGCATTGGGGACACCATTCGGGTTTCCCTTGCCGCCGATCCGGTTCAGGAAATCAAAGTCGGCTTCGACATTCTCAAAAGTCTTCGGTTACGCAGCCGCGGCATTAACTTTATAGCCTGNCCAAGCTGTTCCCGTCAGAACTTTGATGTTATCCAGACCATGAATGATCTGGAAGCCCGGCTTGAGGATGTGAACACCTCTATGGATGTGGCCATTATTGGCTGTATTGTTAATGGTCCCGGTGAGGCAAAGGTAGCGGATATCGGTCTGACCGGTGGCACACCGAAAAACCTGTTTTATATGGCCGGAAAGCCAAACCAGAAGCTGGACAACGCAACGCTGGTGGACGACCTTGAACGCCTGATTCGCGAGGAAGTGTCACGGCGCGAGGACCAGGACAGCGCAGTCATCGCCAAGTCCTCAGACTGATCAGAACCGATTTCAGAAACCTATCAGGATATTATTTTGGCAAAGATTCAGGCAATCCGGGGGATGAACGATATTCTTCCGGACCAGACCCCGGTCTGGCAGTACGTTGAGTCCACCGTTCGACGGGTTCTCGGGCAGTACGGCTATCAGGAAATCCGTATGCCAGTGGTCGAACATACCGAGTTGTTCAAACGATCGATCGGTGAAGTCACTGACATCGTCGAAAAAGAGATGTATACCTTTGAAGACCGCAACGGCGATAGCCTTACTCTGCGGCCCGAAGGCACGGCCGGGTGCGTGCGTGCAGCGGAAGAGCATGGGCTGCTCTTTAATCAGACCCGGCGGCTTTGGTACACGGGTCCGATGTTCCGGCATGAGCGGCCGCAGAAAGGCCGTTACCGCCAGTTTCATCAGATTGGTGTGGAATGCTTCGGTATGGCCGGCCCTGACATTGATGCCGAGCTGTTGATCCTGACGGCGCGCCTGTGGAGCGCCCTGGGGTTGTCCGACCATGCCAGACTCGAGATCAACTCCATCGGTACCAGCGACTCCCGGAAAGTCTACCGTCAGGCCCTGGTTGCCTATCTGGAGCAATATCAGGATAAGCTCGACGATGACAGCAAACGCCGGTTAACCACGAATCCTTTGCGGATACTGGACAGCAAGGATCCGGCCACGAGGGAGATTTTGCAGGGCGCACCGAGCCTGGACGACTATCTGGATGATGAATCGCGCCAGCATTTTGAACAACTGAAAGCGATGCTGGATGCGGCGGGCGTTGCCTACACGGTAAACCCGGCCCTGGTGCGCGGACTGGACTATTACGGCAAAACCGTGTTCGAGTGGATTACCGACAGCCTGGGTGCCCAGGGCACGATCTGTGCCGGTGGCCGTTACGATGGTCTGGTGGAGCAACTTGGAGGCAAACCCACCGTAGCGGTGGGCTTCGCCATGGGGCTGGAGCGACTGATTCTGCTACTGGAAACCCTGGAACTGGTCCCCGAACATGTGAACAATCAAGCCGATGTTTACGTTACAGCCATGGGGGACCAGGCGGTAGCACCGGCGATGGCGTTGGCAGAAACGCTACGAAATGAATTGCCGGGCCGGATTGTCGTCTCACACTGCGGTGGCGGCAGCTTCAAGAGTCAGATGAAAAAGGCAGACCGCAGTGGCGCACGCTTTGCGGTGATTCTGGGTGAAAACGAAGTCGCTCAGGCCACGGCGGGGCTTAAACCGTTACGTGACGATCAGCCCCAGCAGGAAATCGCTCAGGCAGACCTGGCAGCTGTGCTTGCCGGTTTGTTGTAAGCAGAGTCTATATAAACAGGCAGTTTTAACGAATAACAGGAGTTTTCATGGCGGAGTTGCGCACCGAAGAAGAACAGGTCCAGGCAATCAAGGACTGGTGGAAAAATAACGGAAGCTCGCTGCTCATCGGTATTGGTGCGGCTCTGGCCATCGTCTTTGGATGGCAGGCCTGGCAGAACCATCAGGCGCAACAACGCGCTGAAGCCGCTAATCAGTTTGCCAACCTGCTGAACGCGTTCTCCTCTGCAGATGATGAGTCGGCCGACACTGTAGGTTTTGTGGCGGAGACACTGCGAGATGAACACGGCGACAGCGCCTATGCCATCTATGGCAATCTGGTTCTGGCACGGCAGCAGATGGTTGAAGGTGAGGATCCCGCGGCCGCTGTTGAATCACTGAACTGGGCGCTGGAAAAATCGGTCGGTCATCCGGCTCTGGAGCTGGTGATTCGTAACCGTCTTGCCCGAGCCCAGTTTGCCGCTGGCGAACACGATGCCGCGCTTGCCACCCTGGACAATGCCACAGACGCGGATGCCTTCGCGGCCATCTTCTCCGAGCTGAAAGGCGATGTTCTGTTGGCCAAGGGCGACCGGGACGGTGCGCGTGAGGCGTACCTGGCGGCACGTGAGCAGAGCCAGCAGGGTCGTAGCGGTGTTCTTGAACTGAAGCTGTCAGACCTCGGTGTCGGGGAGGACGCTTGATGTTCGTTGGGCGCGTGCTCAAGGTCGGGCTTGGCTCGGTTTTTTGTGGTCTGTTGGTCGGAATCGCCGGGTGCAGTAGTACAGACACTTTTGAGCAACCCGCTCCGGTACCTGAAATCACCGAAACCGTTGAGCTGGATACGGTATGGAGCATGTCTGTTGGTGATGGTCATGACGATCAGCTGCTTCAGATCGCGCCTCTTTACGCCGGCGACGTGATTTACGCGGCTTCCGCAGACGGGATTGTTGCGACGGTCAGGCCGGCGGATGGTGAGGTTATCTGGCAGAAAGACTACGATGAACGGTTTTTTGCCGGACCGGGCGCTGATGCCCGGCACCTTTACCTGGTCACCCGGGATGCGGAACTGGTGGCCGTGTCGTCGGAGGACGGTACCGAGGCCTGGCGGGTACCTCTGCCCACCGAGGTTCTGGCTGCGCCTCAATCCAACGGTAACCTCGTGGTGGTGCAAACCACCGATGGTCGTGTGATTGCCCACGACGCAGAGACCGGAGAACGCCGCTGGCAATACGAGGCTCAAGTGCCGGTACTGACCGTGCGCACCGCAGCTGCACCGTTGGTGGGCGGCGACATTGTGATCTCCTCGTTTGCCAACGGTCGTGTCATTGCACTCACCGCCTCGGACGGGCAGCCAGTGTGGCAGTATGAGGTCGGTCAGCCCCAGGGTCGTACCGAACTGGAACGCCTGGTGGATATCGGCGGCCAGCCGCTGGTTCTGGATTCGGCCATTATGGTCGTCGGTTATCAGGGTAAGCTGGCACTGGTGGATATTCGTTCCGGGCAGGAAATCTGGAGCCGCCGGGCATCAAGCTTCTACTCGCCTGCGATTGGTAACGGCAATATCTTTCTGTCCTCCGCCAATGGCGATATCGTAGCACTCCGTGGCAGCGACCGGCGAGAGCTTTGGGTTCAGGATAGCCTGTCCTGGCGCCAGCTGACCCGGCCGGCTGTCTCCGGTGATTACCTCGTGGTAGGCGACTTTGAAGGCTACCTGCACGTGCTGTCGACCTCCGATGGCAGTCTGCAGGGCCAGCGTGAGTTCGATAGTGACGGTATCCGCGTACCAGTTCAGGTGATCGAAGATGGTAACCTGCTGGTTTATGGAAATGGCGGAAAGATGGCCGTCCTGAGAATTGAACAGGACGACTGAGTACGCCCCGACAAGTTTATGCCCGGCCCAGGCTTCAGCCTGCGTGCCGGGTTTCTGGTTTCTTGAATAGCAGATCAATATGACCCCAGTTATCGCCCTTGTAGGCCGCCCCAACGTTGGTAAGTCCACGTTGTTTAACCAGATGACCCGCTCCAGGGATGCTCTCGTAGCGGACTTCCCCGGGCTGACCCGGGACCGTAAATACGGTGAGGGCAACTACGAAGGCCAGAAGTTCATCGTTATCGATACGGGCGGCCTGACCGGTGACGAAGCCGGTATTGACGCCGAAATGGCTCGCCAGTCAATGCAGGCGGTAGAAGAAGCGGACATTGTCCTGTTTCTTGTGGACGGTCGGGCAGGACTGACCGCCGGCGATGAAATGATCGCGGATTATCTGCGCAAATCGGGCAAACAGGCTCATCTGGTGGTTAACAAGACCGATGGCCAGGATCCGGACGTGGCGGCAGCGGACTTCTACAGTCTGGGGTTTGAATCCACGTTTCTGATTGCGGCGGCCCATAACCGCGGCATCCTGTCTTTGCTGGAAGCGCTGCTGCCGGAACCGGAAAATCCGGAAGACCAGGACCGGGCGGATCGTTACCCGGGTATCCGGATTGGTGTGGTGGGACGGCCGAATGTGGGCAAGTCTACCCTGGTTAACCGCATGCTCGGTGAAGATCGGGTGGTGGTGTACGACATGCCGGGCACTACCCGCGACAGCGTTTACATTCCCTATGAGCGCCAGGGCCATGAGTATACCTTGATTGACACTGCCGGGGTTCGTCGCCGAAAGAATGTTCGCGAGGCGGTGGAGAAGTTCTCCATTATCAAGACACTGCAGGCGATTGATGATGCCCACGTCGTGATTCTGGTGATCGATGCCCGGGAGGGACTGGTAGACCAGGATTTGCACCTGATCGGGTTTGTACTGGATGCGGGCCGCTCACTGGTGATCGCCATCAACAAATGGGACGGCATGGATCCGGAAGACCGTGACCGGGTAAAAGAGCAAGTGGCCAGGCGCCTGGATTTCCTGGATTACGCGGACAAGTATTATATCTCGGCACTGCACGGCACGGGCGTGGGAACCATGTATGAGTCGGTCCAGGCCTGCTATGAATCCGCGATGTCAAAGTGGCCAACCAACCGGTTGACTGCAATCCTTCAGGATGCCGTTGCTCAACATCAGCCGCCGATGGTTCATGGTCGCCGCATCAAGCTGCGATACGCTCACCAGGGTGGCTCCAACCCGCCGGTTGTGGTGGTGCATGGTAATCAGGTGGATTCACTGCCCGGTGCTTACAAGCGTTACCTTGAAAACACCTTCAGAAAGGTGCTGAAAGTCGTGGGCGCGCCGATACGGTTTGAATTCAAGTCAGGCGAAAATCCCTTCGCAACCAAGGTCGACCGTCTGACGCCTCGGCAAAAGGTCAAGAAAGACAACGACCTGAAGAAAGGCCGTCGGATCAAGAAGACCCGGCAGAAAAGCGTTAAACGCTGATCTGCCGGGGCCATTCCCTGCCAGGAGCCCTGATCAGGCGGCTCCTGCATCGGCGACCTGTTTTGCCTGTACTGCCGTCAGGGCAATGGTGAAGACAATGTCTTCCACCAGGGCCCCGCGGGACAGGTCGTTTACCGGTTTTCGCAAGCCCTGGAGCATGGGCCCCACGCTGACGACATTGGCACTGCGCTGCACCGCCTTGTAGGTGGTGTTGCCCGTGTTCAGGTCCGGGAACACAAACACGGTAGCCTTGCCGGCCACCTTGCTGCCCGGGGCTTTGGATTTTGCCACGCTCTCAATCGCCGCAGCATCGTATTGCAGCGGTCCGTCAATGAGTAGATCCGGGCGCCGTTCCCGGGCAATGCGGGTGGCTTCGCGAACCTTGTCGACATCCTCACCGCTGCCGGACTCGCCGGTACTGTAGCTGATCATTGCAACCACAGGTTCAATACCAAAGGCTTCAGCAGATTCGGCACTCTGTATGGCAATATCGGCCAGTTCTTCGGCATTCGGGTCTGGGTTGATGGCGCAGTCCCCATATACCAGCACCTGTTGCGGTAACAACATGAAGAATACCGATGACACCACCTTGGCGTTGTCATGGGTCTTGATCAGTTGGAGGGCAGGGCGCACGGTGTTGGCCGTGGTATGAATAGCGCCGGAGACCAGTCCGTCGGCTTCGTCCATGGCCACCATCATGGTACCCAGAACGACGTTATCCTCCAGCATGGCTTCGGCCATATCCGGTGTCAGGCCCTTGTGTTTCCTAAGCTCCACCATGGGCGCCACATAACGCTCGCGCACCGATTGCGGGTCTATGATTTCCAGGTCATTTGGCAGTTCCACGCCCTGGGAGGCGGCGACTGAGCGAATTTCGTGTGGATCACCGATCAGCGCGCAATGAGCCAGGTTACGTTGATGGCAGATAATGGCTGCCTGAATGGTTCTGGGTTCACTGCCTTCTGGCAAGACGATCCGCTTGGCTGCAGCCCGGGCTCTCTCCGATAGCTGATAACGGAATGCCGGAGGCGAGAGCCGACGTTGGCGCTGAACTTTCAGGTGCTCCTGCAGCCACTGGGTATTGATTCGCCGGGCCACAGATTCCATGGCTTCTTCAATACGTTCCGGATCGTCAATGGGAATGGCTGAAGACAGATTTGCCAACAGGTGGGCGCTCTCGTAGGTATTGGTTTCCGAGCTCAGCACTGGCAAACCGGTGTCCAGTGCCCGCCGACACAACTCTATAACCCGTTCGTCCGGCATCAGGCCGCCTGTCAGCATCAGCCCGGCAAGCGGGACACCATTGAGGGCGGCGACGGCCGTGGCCACTACGATATCCTCGCGATCACCAGGGGTGACCATCAGGGTGCCTGGCTTGAGGGTGTCGGTCATGTTGCGGATGGATCTGGCGCACACTGATACCCGCTGCACCCGCCGTGAGTGCATTTGCCCTTCGTGCAGTACCGGAACACCAAGCTCTCGCGCTACATCAGAGACCCGGGGTGCCAGCAGTTGTGGTTGCCAGGGAATCTGCGCCAGCAACTGGAAGCGGCCGTTCGCGAACACTTTGCAGGAGGTGTGATAATCCATTTCGGTGGCTTCACTTGCCGGCGGATGATCCAGTGCCATACCGGACTTCTGTGGTTCTCCCACCTTGTTAAGAATGACAGCAATCACGTCCGGATCCGACGGTGCCGCAAACAGGCGTGAGGAGAAATCCAGGTCGTCATCGAGCTCGCTGGCAGTACAGCTCTTCGGTGTGCTCACCAGGATCACTTCGGAACCGAGATTGCGGGCGACTTCCACGTTCAGCCGGGCGATATAGGCTTCGGTTCTGTCCGGTACCAATCCTTCAATGATGACCACATCCGCTTCATTGGCGACTTTCTGGTATTCACCGACGACGTTCTCCATCAGCAGGTCTGCTTTGCCGTGGTTCAACAGCTGCTGGGCTTGTTTCAGGGGAATCGGGTCGGGTGGTTCGAGGTGGCTGCGGGCACGCACAAAGGCCACCGAAGAATCCTTGCCGTCGTTATGAAGCGCTTCGCCTCTGTGTACGGACTGACTGAATGGTTTGTAAAAGCCGACGCTCACTCCTTCCCGTTCCAGGGCGCGCAGAAGACCAAGGCATACGGATGTCAGGCCGGAGTCAAGAGAGGTTGGGGCTATGAAAAGACTTTTTGCCATGATTGTTCCAGGTTTCATTCTTCGGAGTGTTCGGTGCCGGCAGCTGCCAGGCGGGAGGCTTCTCGGGCAATCACCAGTTCTTCATTTGTGGGAATGACCAGCGCCGGATAACGCGAGTCCGGGGAACTGATGCGGCCATCACTCCAGCGGCCGTGATGCTCGTTGAGGTCCGGATCCAGCTCGATCTCAAGCAGGTGCAGATGTCGGGTTGTGTCCTGGCGAATGCGGGCACTGTTTTCACCGATGCCGCCAGTGAAGACCAGGGCGTCCAGTTTTGTCAGGGACGCGGTCATCGCTCCAATATACCGCGCCAGGCGGAAGCAGAATACGTCAATTGCCAACTGTGAGGGTTCGTGGCCATGGTCAGCCAGTTCGCACAAGGTTCGCATGTCGTTTGTCTGGCCTGAGAGTCCCTGTAATCCGCTTTCTTTATTTAGCATCTCGTGGACGTCACCGGCACTCATACCCCGACTTGCGAGGTAGTCAAACAGCCCGGGATCGACGTCCCCGCTGCGGGTGCCCATCACGAGTCCCTCAAGCGGAGTCAGACCCATGCTGGTATCGACGCTGAGCCCATTCTGGATCGCTGTGATGCTACAACCGTTACCCAGATGGGCAGAGATAATTGAGGTGGTGGCTGGTGTCTTGTCCAGCAGACGAGCGGCCTCGTGTGCCATGAAATAATGACTGGTGCCGTGGAAGCCGTAACGACGCACTCCCCAGTCNCTGTAGCACCGTTCCGGTAGTGCGTATCGGTAAGCGCGCTCGGGCAGGGTCTGATGGTAAGCGGTATCGAACACCGCGACCTGTGGAACGTTCGGGAATAGCGCCTGCATGGCGCGAATGCCCGCAAGGTTTACCGGGTTATGCAGGGGGGCCAGCGCAGCGCAGGCTTCAATGGCGGATACCGTTTGATCATCAATCAACGAAGCTTCACGGAAGGTTTCGCCCCCATGGACCACTCGATGGCCAACAGCCATGGGTTCGCCCGTCATCAGAGCCCGGTCTTTAAATGCGTTGACGAGCGCCGCCAGCGCCTGGCTGTGGCTGGCACCGGAAGGTAAGTGAACCGGTGTTTCATCGCCATTGATGCGTGCAAAGGCATCGGATTGATTAAGTCTTTCCGCCAGGGCGGAGGTGATTTTCTGGTGGTCGTGATCAAACAGGGCGAGTTTCAGTGATGAACTGCCGCAGTTCACGACCAGGATTGAGTCGTCCATGGTTGTGCCGTATTGATTACTTTAGATTGGCCCGCTCATTGGTTTCGAGCCAGTGAATGAAGTCCTGCTCGGGCAGGGGGCGACTATAGAAGTAACCCTGGGAGTAGTCGCAATGCTCTGCTTTCAGGAAGTGAGTCTGGTCTTCTTCCTCAACCCCTTCGGCAACCACTTTCAGGCCGAGGCTGTGGGCCATGTTGATGATCGCGCGGACAAGGGAAGCATCTTCGTTCTCTTTCAGGACATCCTGAACAAATGACTTGTCGATTTTCAGGGTATCGAACGGATAGCTTTTCAGATAGCTGAGTGCCGAATAACCAGTTCCGAAATCGTCGACCGACAAGCGGATTCCAACTTTGTCGAGTTGTTTGAGGATATCAGCGGTTTCGATGGAATTGTCCAGAATCAGCCGTTCCGTGATTTCCAGTTCCAGCAGTTCCGGCCGTAAATTGCTGTCGTTCAGCGCGCGCATGATGGCGTCGGTAAACCCGGGGTCCCGGAACTGGCGTGGTGATACATTGACGGCAATGCTGATCTCGCGCCCGGTCATCGCCTGCCAGCAGTACGCGGCTTGACAGGCTTCCTTGACGACCCATTCGCCGATCGGAATGATCAGGCCGGTTTCCTCGGCCAGCGGAATAAAGCGATCTGGCATCACCATGCCCATGGCCGGATTGTTCCAGCGAAGCAGGGCTTCTGCCGCCACCAGGCCACCACTGGCGGTGTCGACAATGGGTTGGAAATAGAGCTCGAATTCACCCAGCTCCAGGGCCTTGCGCATGTGAGATTCCATTTGCAGACGCTCGTGAGAAACCTCGCTCATCTCCGGAGTAAAACGGGCATAGGCGCTCTTGCCTTTGTGTTTCGCCTCGTACATGGCCGCATCGGCGTGCTGGAGCAGGGTGCCGCTGTTATCCGAGTCGTCCGGGAAGGTGGCGATGCCAATACTGGTTGTAACAAACACTTCCTGGCCGCTGAGCATGAACGGCGGTGCGAAGGTTTTCAGAATACGTTCGGCAACCTGGGAAGAGGCGTCCGGCCCGTTCAGCCCCGGCAGCACCACAAGGAACTCATCACCACCCAGCCGCGCAACGGTACTGGTGCCGCGCAGGCAGCTGGAGATCCGGCGTGCGGCTTCAATCAGCAGGGTGTCACCGGCGTCGTGGCCGAGGGTATCGTTGATGTGCTTGAAGTTGTCCAGATCCAGGAACATTACCCCAACCTTGGACTCATCACGCCTTGCCTGGGCCAGCGCCAGTTTCAGGCGGTCCAGCGCAAGCATGCGGTTGGGAAGCCCGGTCAGGATGTCGTAATTCGCTTGCCGCAACAGCTGTTGCTCGTAACGTTTTCGGATGCTGATGTCTTCCCCGAGTATCAGGTAACCGGTGGTTTCACCGTTATTGTCCTTGATAGGGGTGACCACAAGCTGTTCCCAGTAGCGCTCGCCATTTTTCCGTGTGCTATTGACTTCGCCTTGCCAAACGCCCACGCGCTGTACCTGAAGCCTGATGGATTTCCAGAGCTGTCTGGCTTCGTGGGAATCCACACCGGGGTCAATAAGTGACGAGGGATGCTTGCCGATGATTTCAGACGGGCTGTTCCCCGTCAGTTGGCTGAATTTCCGGTTCGCATATTCAATGCGCCATTGCCGGTCGCAGATCAGAACCGAAGATGGACTCTGGTCGATGGCTTTGGAGAATTTCCGGATTTCGGCTTCATCCCGTTCCCGCCTTGCAACGTCATCGGTGAGCCGTTCGCGCATCTGGTTGATGGCTTCGGTCACCATACCCAACTCATCGCGCTGGTAAGCAGGAGTATCCGGCCTATCCAGCTCCAGCGGGCGTGAAAGATTTCGCAATGACAGATCCCGGGTGTAGTCGGCCATGTCCGCCAGGTGGCGAGTGACCAGATGGCGGAATATCCACAGAATCAGAATGGAAACAACAAATATGATCAGGAACTGAGTGGCAAGAATGAAGCCCACCCGGCGCCTTAGTTCATCATACACCCGTTGCAGACTGGCGGTGATGGTGAGCTCGCCCAGCCGGAATTCCGCATCGTCCCGGTAGATCAGCTCGAAACTGTGGGTGAGGGTATCGGTGTCTCGTGGGAGTTCGCCCATGACCAGTTCGGAGTCTGGTTCAATTCTGAGCCGTAGATGTTCGATATCGGGCAGGCTGAGAATGCCGTCCATCTGGGTTTGCAGGTGTTTTTGATCCAGCGCCCACAGACTCTGGGCAAGACTGGAGCGGTAACCGGACTCAATTACCTGCATCCGCTGTTCTATCTTGGACAGGTCCTCGCGGTAGTCTGAGTAGATCTGAATGCCGGACGCGAGCAATGTAAAGGCAGAGCTGAACAGAAGGATCCATGCCACCAGCCGGAATGATAAAGGA
>JGI12576J13900_1000381_pt1 | contig 13079 bp, 2 predicted proteins | sample TtanPargueraPR_5_FD_13900 | JGI IMG/M metagenome (IMG submission 13900)
CATTGGTTGGTGCCCACTCACAGCCATCGCCTGATACAAACTCTTCAAATAAATCAGGCTCTGTAGGATTCGTACTTATCGGACAATCGATCGTAGGTGCCTCAAGGTCGATCACCACTACAGTTTGCACACAGATAACTACCGGACCTACAGTCGGGGTTATCGTCCAGGTTACGGTCGTGGATCCAACAGGATAAGTATCACTTGCATCATCAGTGTTATTATAATCATTTACCACAGTATAGCCAACATTACAAGGATCATCTATATCAGGTACAGGGATACTTACATAGGCATCACAACTGTTATCATCCGTAGGAACAGGATCAGGATCGGGCGGGCAGCCTGCACTGAAAACCGGTGGATCATAAGGTATTATGGTAACTGTGAAACTACAGGTAGCTGTGTTATTATCGGGATCTGTAACGGTATACGTTACTGTAGTTATACCTGGCTCGAAGGGTTCGCCTACTACCGAACCGGATCCAGACGCCGTAGTTGCACCTGTCATCGTCCAGGTAAGCGTCAATGCTGACAATGGCCAACAATCATCGGAATAAACCGGATCAACGATGGTAGCAGGTATTTTAATACACTCATCGGGATCCGTGGTCTCTGTAACATCCTGGCATCCATCAATTGTTATATTCGGTGGTGTTACATCAACTATAGTCACGTCAAAACTGCAACTTGCTGAATTGTTATCCGGATCCGTAACCGTATAGGTAACCGTTGATACACCTACATTAAAAATAAGATCAGCCACAGAACCTGTCCCAGAACCTGTTGTTGCTCCAGTAATTTCGTAAGTAAGAATAAGTTGATCATCAGGCCAGCAATCATCATGGTAAACCGGATCTTCAATTGTATCAGGATCTTTTGAACAATTATTCGGTGCCGCATTTTCCGTTACGTCCTGGCACCCGTCAATTTCAATAAATGGAGGGGTGACATCGACAATGGTAACCGTAAAACTGCAGGTAGCGGTATAACCGGCTTGGTCCTCCACAGTGTATGTAACCGTAGTTACTCCAACATTAAAATCTACCCCGGCTGCAGAACCACTTACAGGGCCTGTAGTTGTGGTTGCACCACTCAACTCGTAGGTTAAAATTAGATCAGCGAGCGGAGTACAGTTATCAGAGATTGTCGGATCCAATGGTGTAACAGGAGTTTTTGAGCAATTATTTGGCGCAGCAGTTTCAGAAACCGGATCCGGGCAAATAATTGTTGGAGGATCTTCATCCGATATGGTAAATGTTGCGGTTGTCTCCGATGAGTTTCCACATTCGTCGGTAACAGTAAAGGTTACGGTTACTTCATTATTTGCATAATCCCCACTCCAGTTTAGTGGATCGTAATCGTTTGTCCAAATAAGATCTTCAGGATCGCTACATCCATCGGTCGCATCGGCGCCGCCATGGTTGGCCAGCCAGGCCTGGAATTCAAGATTTTGATCAGGATCGATATCGGCACAATCCACAGTCATATCCGATGCTTCCGGGAAAATTACCGGTGCAGTATAGTCTACTACGGTAATATCAAGATAAGCATCAGTACGGTTCCCACATATATCAACAGCATAAAAATTAATGGTTTTTACAAGATTACATTCGGCTTCAAAAATGGTGTAGTCGGTCTGTACTTCATACGTAACAGAAGGATCTTCTTCATCATAAGCCTGTGCAGTAGCGATCCAAGCCCGGATCTGTGCATCAAGATCTCCGGCATCATCGTTACAATCAATGGTCAGCGGCGCAGGAGGCGTTAGTACAAGCGGTCCTTCCAAATCATAGGAAATATTAAAATTGGTTATATCCTGATTACATCCTATCCCTGAAGAAACTTCTTCAACAACCACAGAATATTCCCCCAAATCTGTGGGTTGATAAAAGCGCCCGGTGTGTACAATATTACCGGTGCCATCGGGACCGTCGTACCAGGTAAAAGTATAGGTAAGCGATGGATCTTCTTCAGGTACCTGGGCTTCAAGCACAGGTATTTGTCCGAAACAAATGGCTTCCAGATCCACATCGATATTCACATGTACCGGCGGCAAGGTATTTACCTGTACTTGCGCACAATCTGTGATGGGTTGTCCGTCGCAAACATAGGTGCCTGCCAAAGTACCGCAAACCTCATAAATAATTACCGGCGGTATATTTTCTTCAGGCGTGAAAACCGGGTTGGCACAATCAAGACAAGATAAGTTATCAAGCAAAGAATCGACTCCGGGCGGCTGTACAACAGACCAGGTAATTGTTCCGGGTTCAAGACCTGTCACCTCAATGTTTTTAATACATTCTTCATCGGCTCGGGTTGTAATATCCTCGGTAGTTACTGCTCCGGCTATTGATTGAATGATATAGTCAGGCCGGTCTTCACCTGGTTTACAGAAAGTAAGTGTATATTGTCTTCCACCAGTCAAACATATTTCCTCGCCAAGTGGTACATATTCACCACAATCTACCCGATAATATTCTACACCGGCAGGGGCAGGGTTCTTAACATCCATATAAAGCCCAACTGCACTTTCATCCAGGTAAACATTAAACGAGATACATCCCCAGGCGGCATTCGGGTCGGTTGACAAGCAGCAGATTCCCTCTCTCTTAACTACGTCTTTCCCTTCCAATATCCAGGTACTATCGGGAGCATCATCCAAATCTGCAGAATAGTATGGAACAACATCCTGACAAACTTCGCAAGTATATGTTGGATCATCGTAGGTAACCGTAATGGTCTGTGTACATGTGGCAGTGTTACCGCACAAATCGGTTACTGTATATGTCCTGATTACTTCTTCCGGGCAAAATCCTGCCTTTTGGTTAGGATCAAATACGTATTGTTCATCCCAGGTCACACTTAAAATACCACAGTTATCAAAGGTATCAATACCGGTTAACAATTCCGGTGGATCTATCTGGTCTGGAACTGAAACCGAAAAATCGTTACATGTGATAATCGGGTCGGTATAGTCCCTGACGTTTATTACTTGTGTACCCCGGTTTATATTCCCCGATTCATCGATAACAGTCCACTTTCGGTAAATATCGTAGTTGCTGGCACAGCCTCTGAAAACTGTACTGTCGTAATGGGTGATGTTTACAGAACTGCAATTGTCGGTGGCCGAAGGAGAACCAACCGCTGCCACTGAAGTATCGCCATCGCAGGGAACAGGAACGGTTGAAGTGAATATTCCCGGATTATCCCATGTCGGTGAAACGTCATCATCAATATCAATGTCTTGTGAAATTGTGGAACTGTTACCTGCGGCATCAGTAAAGGTCCATATTACGGTTGTTGAAGTAAGAACAGGGAATGTTGTTGTTGTTGTACCTGTAATAACGCCATCGCAATTATCGGTTGCTGTAGGTTCCGGATTTGGATAATTGACTGAACATGAAGCATCTATACCTCCAAGAAAATCTGGTACTGGTGGAGTGTTGTCTTCAACAATAACATTGAATGTACATGAGCTTTCATTTCCGCTGGCATCGCTTACATAAATGGTTACCGGGGTTGTCCCGACCGGGAATGTAGATCCCGAAGCGTGTGTTGAAGTCCAGACCAGGTTTGCATCCAGGGTACAATCATCGGTGGCAGTTGGTGCCGTCCAGTTGGCTACCTGGTCACAGGTAAGTCGGCCGGCTCCGGTTGAAACAGTAATGTCTGCAGGACAACCTGAAATTACCGGCGCTGTAACATCCGGCACTATGCCAACTGTTACGTCGGCACTTCCCGTGCAACCGTTACCATCCGTTGCAGTAATGGTATAGGTTTGTGCCGTCAGTCCGGTAAATGTACCATCGGGTGATTGTCCCCCAACAGAAGGACTAATAGAATAGGTATAAGTACCCGTGCCACCGGTAGCGGTCACCACAATCTGGCCATCGCTGCTTGAAGCGCAGGCCACATCTGTTACCACAGGCGCATCTATTTCTACAGGTATCGGATCTTCCACCGTTATTGTACCGTTATAAATCCCACAGCTACTACCCTCTTCCATGCTCCAGCTGTAGGTACCTGCTTTAATCCCGGTAAAAACTCCGTTATTTATTGGATTCACATTTCCATCAAATGTATAAGTGTAGTTCATCACACCAACCGTAGGAGTTATTGTCACTGTAGCATCACCTCCAACACATGATGGAGGAATTGTAACCGTTGCGATAGCTTCCGGATAAGGGCTAACGGTAACTGTCACATCTTCAAATGGAATTGGATTGGTACAGGTGGTTGAACTTGCATCTGTCACGCTAATCAATTCATAATGGAAGTCGTCTGCTATATCGGTCGGAACCGTAACAGTTGCAACATCAGATCCGACGGCACTAACTGCTGTTACATAAGCACCACTGTTTATTGAGTATGTGAAAGTATAAGGTTGTACTCCATCCGACCCCGTAAAGCTTACAACAGGTTGCGTACCACCTATACAAACTTCTGTTACATCAACCGCAATTGTTGCAGTAGGAAGCGCATTTACCGTTACATCAGCGCTTTGTCCGGTTATGGGATTGATGCACGCAGAACTTCCATCCTGTATGCTAATTAGTTCGTAGTTAAATGTGCCGGGAGAATCAGTCGGTGCAAATACTATAGCAGAGCTACCTCCGTTTGTGGTCACTGTTCGGTCGGTTCCACCATCAATTCTATAAGTAAAAGTGTAAGGCAATGAACCACCTGCTCCTTCGAAAAGGATAGCCGGCGTGGCATCGTCCTGACAAACCGGAGTAGGTCCGCTGATAGTAGCTGTTGGCAATGGATTTACACGAATCACAGCCACTCCGGATGCAGAACCCGGGCAGGCTGTTGATGTACCATCGGTTACACTCAACAGGTTATAAGTAAAATTGCCGGCAACGTCCGTTGGAGCTGCCACGGTAACCGTGTTTCCGGATGCAGTTGTAATTGTTTCAGTACTTCCACCATTAATGTTATAAGTGAAAGTATAAGGTTCAGAGCCTCCGGTAGCAGTGAAAGTTACCAGAGGAGCAGTAGCATCCTGGCAAACCGTTGCATCACCCGAAATGCTTCCTGTTGGAAGATCGTTAACCGTAACTGTTTCTGAGCCTGGTGCCGGATTGGAACAACTTGTGGAACTGGCATCCTGCACGCTGACCAGATTATAGGTAAATACACCGTCGGTGGAAGTTGAAACAGGAATATTTATGCTGCTTCCACTTGTCGTAGTAATGGTTTGATCCGGGTTACCATTAATATTATAGGTAAAGGTATAAGGCGCAGTACCATTGCTTCCTGTTAAAGTAATCAGTGGCGATGCATCCCCAACACAAACTTCGGTACCTCCTGAAATGGTTGCTGTTGGCAGCGGATTCACTGTTATGGTTGCTGTGCCATTCGCGCTATTATCGCAAGTGGTTGAACTGGCATCTTCTACTGAAACAAGTTCATAATTGAATGGTCCTGTAACATCAGTAGGTGCTGAAACTGTTACAGAATTTCCACTCGTGGTTGTAATCGCTGGTGCAGGGGTCCCATTTATAGTATATGTAAATGTATATGGAGCAGTTCCTCCGCTACCGGTGAAGGTAATCAGAGGCTCAGTAGCATCCTGACAAACGTCTGTGGTCCCAGCGATTGTAGCCGTGGGTCTTGGATTTACCACAATCGTTGTGGGGATTGACAGGGCAGTACAACCATTCCCGTCCGTTATTTCAACGGTATAATCACCTGCTTCCGAAACATCGTATGTTTGATTGTTGGCACCTGATATGGCGACTCCATCTTTATACCACTGGTAACCTGAAGCAGCAGAAGATGTAAGGGAGGTAGTCTCTCCATCGCAGATTGTTGTTGCAGATGCTGAAATCACGGGAACGGAAGGTGCCGGATGAACCGTAACAAATAATTCAATATCAGTATTCTGGCATACACCTGCCTGTGCTGCGATGGAATATTTAACAACAGCATCCGATCCGGAATTGTTAACCAGAGTTTGTGCAATTACATCTCCCGATCCATCAACGAAACCTGACGCGGTTCCACTTTCAAGTGCTGCCGTCCATGAAAAGGTAGTACCGATATAGTTGCTGTTCAACGAAATATTTGTAATTACATCTGAACAAGTTTCGGGTGAAGCAGGATCTATCGTAATATCAATAACCTGGTTTGAAGTTACCGTTACACTATTGGTATTTGTACATCCTGTTGTTGTTATCGTCTCCGTTAAGTAATATATTGTAGTTGTTGAAGGACTAACCGTGATTTGTGCGTCAGTTGAAATTTCAGGAATTCCAGAGGGGTCATCAGACCAGCTATAAGTATGTCCAGAGACAGGCGTTCCTCCCAAGGTTACACTCTCTCCCACACAGATATTTCCATCTGGGCCGGTTTCGGCATCGGGTAATTCATTAATAGTTACTGTTGTGGTTACATCCACCGGATTACAGGTAGCCGTTGCAGGTATAGTGTAAGTAATAGTATAGGTATTCGGAGAACTTGTGGTCGGGTCGATCTGCCCTGTTGAAGCATTAATGGTTAAACCGGCCGGTGATGCAGCGAAAGAACCACCGGAAGTTCCTGAAATAGTCGGTGTAACCGGTGCTTCATCCGCACAGAAATCAGTGTTTCCATAATCGATAGTAGCCGTTGGCACGGCTTCTACGTCAATGGTATAAGTTGCTGTTGCAGTGGCTGTGCCACAGGAACTATTCCCGCTTACCTCCATGGTTAATATAACTGTATTTCCAGCATCTGAAATATCAGGTATATAAGTTGGAGTTAAGGTAGTTTCATCTGTTAAATTACCACTTCCGTTGTGTGTCCACAGAATCGAACTGTAATGGGTTGCTGAAGCACCGTTAACGGTAACTTCTCTGTTCGTACAGGTTGTTTCACTTCCGCTAATTGACGCCGTAGGTGCAGCATCTACAGAGATAAGTACTGATTCACTCTTTATAGAACCACAGTCATACGTTCCATTATCGGTGGCAACCAGGTGATAATAGGTAGAAGCTGTTAATGCAAGTGGTGAATAGGTTAAAGAATTTGCTCCACCGATTGGAGACCAATTGCTATTATCAGTACTTGATTCCCATTGGTAATCGAATGTTCCCGAACCACCTGTGGCTGCAGTAGCAGTTAATGGTGCAGGAGGAGTATTGTAACAAATGGTCTGAGGACCGGTAACCACCGGGGCTTCAATTTCAGGCAGAATGGTTAGTGTTCTGTCAAAGGTTTCACTAGTTACGGTACATCCCGAAGGACTGGTGGCATTAAAAGATATCGTTACTTTATATTCTGCGCTTTCGTTCGGCGTGGCATTTGTAAAAGTTAACTGCGATGAGTTAGCACCAGAAATCACTCCGTTATTTGTAACATTAGTCCATACACCTGAACTTACTGAACGCTTCCATTGATAAGAGATTACATTCTCCGGATGATTCACTGTTACCTGGTAACTAAAATCGCTTCCATTACATAGTGTAACACTGGTTTCATCACTTGGCGTTGTGGAATTATCTACAGCTGTAATTCGGTTAACAGTGAGTGTTGCAGGATTAGACTCAGCACTGCAGGTACCATTTGATACCACCACTTTATATTGTGATCCATCCAGATTATAAGTGTCATCACCAACATTATCCAGCCTGATTGTTCCTGGTGTTGGGAAAGTAACATTCGGTGATCCCACCGGAAGTTCGGTAAAATCAGTATCCGCTGGACGTTTTCGGTACCAGGTATAAGTCAGTGAGGAACCGGTTGCTGTTACGTTGAAATCGACAACACGGGTATAACAATCCAGTTGATCAGCCGGATGAACCAGAATTACCGGCTGTTGGATAACTTCAACCGTTTTACTGGCGCTGACGGCTGAACACGCGCCCGAAGTGGTAAGCGTTAAAGTAGCGATATCTGTAAAATTAGAAGGAGGAGTCCAGGTTGCATCAAGATTGCTGGCGTTAGGAGCAAATGTACCTCCGGCAGAAGAAGACCAGGTTCCTCCGCTGGCACTACCTCCTACTGATCCTCCCAGATTTGGAGTAGGTTGTCCCTGGCAGATTGGATCAATGGGATCTCCAACATCAACCGTTGGAGCAGCTGTTACCTCAAGTGTCTGTTGCGCAGATGCAGGTGCGTTACAACCACCTGTTACAGTAAAAATAATATCTGTACTTCCGGCACTTAAAGTCGTTACTGCGCCTGTGGTAGGATTAACTGTAGCTACAGCTGTATTGCTGCTGCTCCAGGAACCTGTTCCCCCTCCAAGAACAACTCCTGAAGCTGAATATGATCCGTTAACACCAACACATAAGGGGGAAGGTCCGGTGACAGAGGCAACCGCCGAATTAGGCGTTACTGTAATGGTTTTTTGTGCTGCAGGAGTTCCGTTACATCCTCCGGTTATGGTATAAATAATATTCGCAGTTCCGGCTGAAACAGCAGTAACAACGCCAGAAGCGTCAACTGTTGCAACCAATTCATCGCTACTACTCCAGGAACCGGTTCCTCCGCCCAAAACTACTCCATTGGCTGTGTAAGATGTACTTTCTCCAATACAAATCGGACTTGCTCCGGTTACAGAAGTTACTGCCGCATTTGGAGTAACGGTTAAACTTTGCTGATTAAATTTAGTGCCTCCACAACCGCCTGTAATGGTATAAATAATATTGGTAGTACCGGCACCAACCGCTGTTACTTCCCCGGTAGAAGGATTCACCGTTGCAACAGAAGTATTACTGCTGGACCATTTTCCGGTTCCATTTCCGAGAATAGCGCCCGGTGCATCGTATGTTGCTGTTTCGTTAATACAAAGTGGAGTATTTCCGGTAACAGAAGGTACCGCCGCATTTGGCGTTACAGTCAACGGAGCACTGGCAGAAACGGGACTACCACAACCTCCTGTAATCGTATAAGTGATATTGGTTGTTCCTGCGCTAATGGCTGTTACGACCCCGGATATAGAATTTACAGTCGCTACTGCTGTATTACTGCTGCTCCAGACTCCTGTTCCGCCTCCCAAAACAACTCCATTTGCGGTGAAAGTACCCGCATTATTTCCAATACAAACATCGCTTGGCCCTATTACGGACGTGATTGAAGCATTTGGCAATACGATAACTGCAAATACTGCTGCAGCACTACTTGTACACAAATTGTTGGCAGTCACTGAAATATTCCCGTTCTGGCCCGCTGTCCCTGTAGTTACGGTAATCGTATTTGTGCCTTGTCCTGATTCTATTGACCAGCCTGAAGGGACAATCCAATTATAGCTTTCTGCATAAGTTACATCTGCAACGCTATAAACCTGTCCCGTTGAAGAAGGACATTGAGAAGCAGTACCCGTGATTACGGGTTTTAACAATGTTGACGGGTAAACATCGATGTCAATTGTATTATTCGTTGTTATCGGAGTCGAACAACTTCCTGAGGACAGATCAGTGATTGTAATTGTTGAAGTACCAGCCGTTGTGAATCCTGTAGCATTAAAGGTTCCCGTTCCGGAAGCATTCACAGTCATTGTGGCTGTCAATCCTGTTGCAGCAGGGTTGGTTCTATTGTAAGTAACGGTATAAGTTCCCGCCGGATAGTTACCGGCAATCTGATTCATATTAATGGTAACGGTAGAAACAGCACTATAGGCGCAAGCAGGATCAGCCGATAAACTAGCAATAGAAAATGTTGGACAATCATAACAGATACGAACCTGACCGGGGGCGCCTGTACCACCTAAACCACCATTTTCAGCTGCACCACCACCACCACCACCGGGTCTGTATCCAGGATTTCCTCCAGGATTTCCTCCAACACTGGCTGAAGTACCTCCGTCTCCTCCGGCACCACCATCAGCAGGCGCTGTTCCTCCGGTAGGCAATCCTCCAGGATTTCCATCACCAGTAGAGCCAGCACTGCTACCTCCACCTCCGCCGGCTCCCGGATCAACATCTTGTCCATTGCCACCAGCACCTCCGTCATATGTTCCACCAATACCTCCGGCACCACCCTCCCCCTTGTTGGGATTAGTACTACCATCATGACCGCCTTCACCTCCTCCTGCACTGACCGTTGTCGCTCCAAAAATAGCTGTAGTTGTTCCACCATCTCCACCTTCTCCATTGGATGCACCAGCCGATCCTCCTGCTCCAACCGTTATTACATTTGTATAAGTTGCTCCGGGAGTAACAGATACAGTGCCGTTTATGGTGTAGCCGCCACCGCCGCCACCGCCGCCACCAATGTTATTGCTTTGTGAACCGCCGCCACCACCGCCTGCTCCCCATACTTCTACACTGATAGTAGAAACTCCTGGAGGAACAGTAAATGAATGTAATCCATCAGTATCGTATATGACACATTCTTCTGCTTTAATTCCGGCACCTGACTTTAAAACTGCCTGTGTTTCATCCCGTTGCAATTCTTCTTCATCGGCTTCTTCCCCAATTACCTGAATTGTTCTCTGAACAGTACTCACATTTCCATTCACATCGGCAACACTGTAAGTTCGGGTTATAATGTACGGGCAACGAATATCGCTGGCAATCTGGCTTACATATCGGAAGCTTTCAAAATCAACCGCACAGTTATCGCTGGCTTTTCCGCCTGCCTCTTCAAACTGTTCCCAACTGGTAAATGCATCCTCTACTTCTTCGCCACATATAATGGTTTTTGGTTCGGGTGCGATCAATCCAGGGGTTTCACGATCGATAACCGTGATTGTAAATTGATATGATAATTCATTGACACCATCACTTATGGTGTATTCGACCAGCGTTTCACCAACCAGGAAATTTTCTCCCGGACTGTGGCTTGCTTCCACAATAATATTATCACGTGTGGCACAATTGTCCGATACGATGGGTTCTGTCCAGCTTACCCGGGCATAGCATTCTCCGGGAATATTCGAAACCGTAATATCTACGGGCGAATAAACCAAACGGGGCACCTGGTTATCACTTACTGTAACGGTAAACGAACAGAAAACCGGGTTGTTGAAACGAGTTTGGCCACGGTAAGTGATAATGGTAGTTCCTTCGTTAAAGACATAGGAACTAAGTTGATTAACTCCTGAAGCAGGAGATTGATCTTCAGTGGCGCCCTGCATTTGCCAGGTAAGCGAAGTGATCTCATTTTCAGGATCGGCAATACGCAACCCGGATGTAACGAGGGCATCGCAGGAATTCAGATCGGTATAGGTTGAAATATCTTTGGGACAAACCAGGCTGGTGGTATCATCCTGAATAGCCTGATAACCGGCGACATTTGAAAGTGAAGCTTTATTATCCGCAACATAACCTAAGTTATACAGTCTTCCGGTTTCAGAAGCAGGCACAAAATACCCACCAGCAGAACCGGGCTGCAGCAAAACAAATAAAGCAACTATAAATAATATAGCTATTTTAAAAGTCTGGTTATGTGGCCGTTTAGTCAAATTAACTCTTTAAGGGTTGTGCCTATTCCATTGGCTCAAGTTTCCATGCATTGCAATGGCCTGCTCGTAAGAGTCTCGATCGCTGCCAGCTATCACGTGATGTCGATTCATCGTTCAGCCAGTGAACCGTAATGAACACCGCGGTGATGAATTTTGACGATCGTTTTGTTTTTTGTTCTTTCATTTTTCTTTTCATTAGGGTTTGTTAAAAGCATCAGAAATACCTCGACCTTAAGTAACTGCGTCCAAAAAAGTCGATGTCGTAACCGAGCGTAAATTCAAAGGTTCCGTTCTGATACGGGTATATTTCGTTATAAGTAACGTCCATGGCAAAGCCAACGCGAATATTGTTGCTGAACATCCAGTTGCCGGTAAAGCAAACTGCAGCACCGGTGCGGTACATTACACCCAACCACAATTTTTCACGGATCATGAAATTAGCAGCAATGTCGGCCTGCAAGGGGGTTCCCCAGGTTGCACGAACCAACATGGTGGGTTTAAAGACAACATAATTCAGCGGATCCAGCGGAAATACATAACCTCCATTCAGGTAAATCGTGCGTACCTCTGCACTGGTAGAGTAGTTGTGAAAGTTTTCTTTCAGGTCGTTTTCTACAATTTTAGGTATCGCCAATCCGGCATAGAAATATTCGTGGTAAAGAAAAAATCCCACACCAAAATTAGGCAGGAACTTCAGGTCAACATCCTCGTCAAAGGCATGATCGTATTTATTGTCGGGATATAATTCGTATTCGGTGAGGGGATTTTTGTAGTTCACAAAGCCAAACTTAACGCCCATTCTAAGCCTTGTTCGCCGGGAAAGGTACACTTCATAGGAATAATCACCAAGAACGCTCAAACGGTTCTCCAGACCAAACTTATCGTTCATAATATTCAGGCCTGCGCCTGCCGCTTCGTTTTTCAACGGCGTATGAAACGATATAGATTCAGTCAGCGGAGATCGGTTTATACCGGCCCATTGTTTTCTTACTAATACGGTGAAGCCTATTTTTTCCCAAATACCTGCATAAGCCGGGTTAATCACCTGGCTGTTGTACATGTATGAGGTTAAAATGGGTTCTTGTTGCGCCCTAGTGTTGACTGCGATTAGTAAGACAAAAATCCCTAATACAGCACTTCTTTTAATGACGATACCTATTTTTCTCTCGTTACAACACGTGCAAACTACGAAGAATTATTAACAAAAACAATCTTTTGGAAAAGAAAAAGATATCCACAAAACCCCTGAAATTACTGTATTTTCAGAATTATTGTTGTTGATTTTCCCAAAATGGGAATTGTTGATAACCTCAAAAGAGACAATAAGTACAGAAATGACCTTATGCTCATTAACAAATTTTAACTTATTGCTGAACCTCAACTGGTTCAATAAATTTATGTAAACAAAATAATGGGATATAAAAAAACTAAAAGTGATCAGCTTGATTTGCCTGCTTTTTGACGGTTGCAAAAACCCGGAAGAAATTTTCACCCCAAACTTTGTCAATTTCTTCCTCGGTGTAGCCCCTTTTCAGCATTTCGGCTGTAATGTTTGGAAACTGGCTTACATCGGCACAATCTTTCAATCCACCTCCGCCATCAAAATCCGAACCTATCCCGACATAATCGACGCCAACCAGGTTTTTAACATGGTCGATGTGGTCGACATAATCGGCTACCGTTG
>JGI12576J13900_1000385_pt1 | contig 12962 bp, 13 predicted proteins | sample TtanPargueraPR_5_FD_13900 | JGI IMG/M metagenome (IMG submission 13900)
CGGTTTTGACTATCGCCTTCAGGACAATCAGGGGCGCGATGTTTCGGAGCTGGCACAGGTGATGAATGGCCTGATTTTTCAGGCGAACCAGCATCCGGCCCTGTCCCGGGTATACAGTACCTACCGTGCCAATATCCCCCAGTACCTTCTGGAAGTGGACAGAAACAAGGCCAAGGCCCTTGGCATTCAGCTCTCCGATATTTTCTCGACGTTGCAAACCCAGCTGGGCTCCCTGTACGTGAATGATTTCACCCGATTCGGAAAAAACTACCGGGTGTTGTTGCAGGCCGAAGGCGAGTATCGCCAACGGCCAGAGGATCTCACTCACTATTTTGTCCGAAACCAGGACGGTGACATGGTGCCACTGACAACATTGGCGTCGTTGGCGCCCGTGCTGGGGCCGTCCAGTATCCAGCACTTCAACCTCAAACGCTCGGTCACCCTGTCCGGTGAACCAGCACCGGGGTTTGCCAGTGGGGATGCGATCAACGCCATGGAAGCCCTGTCTGAGAGCCTGCCCCAGGGCTATGAGTTCAGCTGGGCCGGTCAGAGCCTGCAGGAAATCCAGGCGGGTAACCTGGCCGGGGTGATCTTTGTGCTGGCTTTGGTATTTGTGTATCTGTTTCTGGTGGCCCAATACGAAAGCTGGAGCCTGCCTGTTGCGGTTCTCGGTGCGGTGCCGCTGGCACTCGCTGGTGCCATGGCCGGGCTCTGGCTGGTGGGGCTGGCGAACAACATCTACGCCCAGGTGGGGCTGGTATTACTGATCGGTCTTTCCACCAAAACAGCCATCTTGATTGTCGAGTTTGCCATGCAACTTAGGGTATCGGGACTGTCTACGGCCGAGGCGGCTCAGAAGGCCGCCGTGCTGCGATTCCGAGCGGTTCTGATGACGGCGCTGTCGTTTGTATTGGGCGTTCTGCCGCTCGTCTTCGCCAGCGGCGCCGGCGCCGCCAGCCGTGTGAGCCTCGGTATTACCGTGCTCAGCGGCATGGTGGCGGCGACGATTCTGGGGACACTGCTGGTGCCAGTGTTCTATCAGTGGATCCAAAGCATTCGGGATCGGCGAATGGCAGCGGGTCAGGGCGCTTTGTAGCCCGGTCGCGGCACAGATCAGGCCCTGGTTCGTCGTTTTTCTGCTCGCCGCATCCAGAGCCAGGCGATAAACGCAATCACAGACACCGCCGCGATAATCAGCGTCGCCAGTGCGTTGATCTCTGGTGACACTCCCATCCGAACGGAGGAGAACACCACCATCGGCAAGGTGGTGGCTCCCGGGCCAGAGACAAAGCTGGCAATTACCAGGTCGTCCAGCGACAGGGTAAATGCCAGCAGCCAGCCGGAAACCAGTGCCGGAGCGATTACCGGCAGGGTGATGACAAAGAAGGTTTTCAGCGGCGTGCAGCCCAGATCCATGGCGGCTTCCTCAATGGAACGATCCACTTCTCTCAGGCGCGCACTCACCACCACAGCCACGTAGGCGCTGCAGAAGGTGGTATGGGCAATCCAGATGGTGGCCATGCCACGATCCATCGGCCAGCCGATCAGTTGGGCCATTTGCACAAACAGCAGCAACAATGACAGGCCGGTGATTACCTCTGGCATTACCAGAGGGGCGGTGATCATGCTGGACAGCAACGTACGCCCGCGCATCTTCTTGAACCGGGTGACCACGAACGCGCACAGGGTGCCCAAACACACCGCCATGCTGGCGGAATAGAAGGCAATGCGCAGGCTCATCCACACCGCCGACAGGATCTGTTCGTTGGCGAGCAAGGCGCCGTACCATTTGGTGGAGAACCCGGCCCATACCGATACCAACCGTGAGGCGTTGAACGAGTATACGATCAGCACCACCATGGGCAGATACAAGAACAGCATGCCCAGCATCAGCATGGTCTTCGAGAAACTTGGGGCTTTTAACCTAACCATTCTTTTCCATCTCCCGGGCCTGGAAGCGGTGGAACAACACAATGGGTACCAGCAGCAGCGCCAGCATCACGATTGCTAGCGCAGAGGCCACCGGCCAGTCTCGGTTGTTGAAGAACTCTTCCCAGAGCACCTTGCCGATCATCAGGGTATCCGGACCACCCAGCAGTTCCGGAATCACGAATTCGCCCACGGCTGGAATGAACACCAGCATGGAGCCAGCCAGGATTCCGGCCTTGGACAACGGCAGGGTAATGGCCCAGAAGGTGGTCAGGCTGCGGCAGCCCAGATCCGACGCCGCTTCCAGCAGGCGTATGTCCAGCTTCACCAGATTGGTGTAGATGGGCAGGATCATGAACGGCAGGTAGGCATAGACGATCCCCAGAATCACCGCGAAGTTGGTGTTCAGCATTTTCAGCGGCGATTCGATCACGCCCAGCCACAGCAGGAAGCTGTTGAGCAGGCCCTGGTTACCGAGTATGCCCATCCAGGCATACACCCGAATCAGGAACGAGGTCCAGGACGGCAGCATCACCATCAGCAGGAACACCAGTTGCCAGTGCTTCGGCGCGCGGGCCATGGCATAGGCCATGGGGTAGCCGATCAGCAGGCAGAACAAGGTGGCCAGAAACGCGGTTTTCATCGAGCCCCAATAGGCGGCAATGTAGAGGCTGTCGGAAGCCAGGAACAGGTAATTGCCAAAGTTCACCACCACCGACAGGGTATTCTCCACCCATCGGAACACCGGCTCGTAGGGCGGAATGGCCATTACTGCCGAGGTCAGGCTGATCTTCAGCACCAGCGCAAACGGTAGCAGGAAGAACAGCAGTAACCAGGCGAAAGGCACACCGAAGACGACCCGTCGGTGAAATACTACCGCCCGCACCCGCTCCGCCAGAGGGGTTGCCAGAATCTTCTTGGTCATGGCGTCAGTTCCAGAGCAGGATAGGGCTGGAGGCTTCCCAGGATACATAGACCCGGTCGCCCCAGGTGGGCCGCTCACCACGGCGTTCCACATTGGCCATGGTGGCCTGCACCCGTTTGCCGCTGGCGAGCTTCACGTAGTAAGACGTGATGTCACCCAGGTAAGCAATGTTGTCCACCGTGCCGCAGCTCCAGTTGCTATCGCCTTCGGGCTTCTCGGTCGTCAGGTAGATCTTCTCCGGGCGCAGGGCGATCAGGGTTTCCGTGGTTTCCGCCGGCGTGGTTACACCCCGGTCAATAAACACCGGTGCGTCCAGCAGCTCGCTGGCCAAAGACAGGCTGTCGGAATTGTCTTCCAGGATGTTCGCCTCGAAGATATTCACCGAGCCGATAAACTCTGCCGTCATGCGGCTGTTCGGGCTTTCGTAGATATCAATGGGCGAACCCACCTGAGCGATCCGGCCGTGGGACATAATGGCTATCCGGCTGGCCATGGTCATGGCTTCTTCCTGGTCGTGGGTGACCATCAGGCAGGTTACGCCTACCTTCTCCAGAATATCCACCAGTTCCAGCTGCATTTCGGTGCGTAGTTTTTTGTCCAGTGCGCCCATCGGCTCGTCCAGCAGCAGCAACTTTGGTCGCTTTGCCAGCGAGCGGGCCAGGGCCACGCGCTGCTGCTGGCCACCTGAGAGCTGCTGCGGCTTGCGTTTGGCGTAGGGCTCCATCTTCACCAGCTTGAGCATGGCGGCTACACGGTCGGCAATGTCGTTCTTTGGCAGCTTGTCCTGTTTCAGACCCATAGCAATGTTCTGCTCCACGGTCATGTGCGGGAACAGGGCATAGGACTGGAACATCATGTTGGTGGGTCGCAGGTACGGCGGCAGGGCCGTGATGTCCTGACCATCCAGCACAATGCGGCCGGAATCCGGGGTCTCGAAGCCCGCCAGCATGCGCAGCAGGGTAGATTTGCCGGAGCCGGAGCCACCCAGAAGGGCAAAGATCTCGCCCTTGTGGATGTCCAGGCTGACGTCGTCTACCGCCAGGGTGCTGTCAAAGCTCTTGGAGATGCCCTTGATGCTGAGAAGTACCTCCGCTTGCGCGGAGGTATTGTTGGTCACGGCCACCGTCAGCGACCGGATTTCACGCTGGTCCAGGTGCGGGTCATCAGACGCTGGGCGTCCTGAGGCCGACCTTCCATGATGTAAAGCTTCTTCATCACCTCATCGGTGGGATAGATGCTGGTGTCGTTACGGATTTCTGCCTCCACAAACTCATCGGCCGCCTTGTTCGGATTGGCGTACCACACGTAGTTGGTGACATCGGCGATGATTTCCGGGCGCATCAGGAAGTTCATCAGCTTGTGGGCGTTCTCTACATTCGGCGCGCCGGCCGGAATGGTCATCATGTCAAACCACAGCACCGCGCCCTCTTTGGGAATGGTGTAGCGGATGACGTTGCCGTTCTCGGCTTCTTCCGCGCGGGCAGCGGCCTGCAGGATGTCGCCGGAGTAGCCGGCGGCCACGCACAGGTCGCCGTTAGCCAGATCGCCAATGTAACGGGAAGAGTGGAAATAGGTGATGTTCGGGCGCACAGCCTTGATCACTTCACCGCCTTTTTTGATGTCGTCGGCGTTGTTGCTGTTCGGGTCCAGGCCGATGTAGGCCATGGCGGCACGCACCATTTCTTCACCGGAATCCAGCATGGCAATGCCACAGCCGCCGGCGGCCAGCTTGCCGGTCACTTCCGGGTCAAACACCAGGGCCCAGGAGTCGGTCGGTGCGGTGTCACCCAGAATCTCCTGAATGCGGCCTTCGTTGTAGCCATAACCGTTGGTGCCCCACAGGTACGGCAGGGAGAACTGGCTGCCCGGGTCGACCTTTTCCAGCTGGGTCATCAGGTCCTGGTTCAGGTTGGTCATGTTCGGCAGTTGGCCATGGTCCAGCGCGACAAAGGCTTTGGCAGAAATCTGCTTGGCCACGTAGTGGTTGGACGGCACAACCAGGTCGTAGCCCGAACGGCCAGACAACAGGGCGGCTTCCAGCACTTCGTTGCTGTCGTAAACGTCGTAAACAACTTTGATGCCGGTTTCCGCGGTGAACTTCGCCAGGGTGTCCTCGGCGATGTAATCAGACCAGTTGTAGACACGCACTTCTCCGGCTGCAAAAACCGAAGAGGCACCCAGAGACATAGCAACAGCGGCGGCAAGCGCCTGTGGCTTACACAACTTCAACATTGGATGGTGTCCCTCACTGAAAAGGGATGGATACAAAGCGTGCAGGACGCACGCGGTGTTGTGCAGGTCTGCTGAGGGTGGCCGGAGGTGGCAGGTGTTTGTGAAAACACCGGGGTGCCGCCTTTTGACTCCTTTGAGGCTTATCCTGGAAACGGTGGTGGGGAATCCGACCGTATTCGCGCGATATTTATCATGAGAATTCTGGCCGCGCCACTTTTTTTTTCCGGATTTGATAAGCGCTTGTGCCTACCGTTTTCCGTGGGCCAGAAAACGCCGCCCGCAGCGTGGCGGGCGGGTTCAAGACGGGTGCTTACTCCACGGTGATGGTTTTTGTGACCAGCTTGCCATTCTTTCGGATAGGTCCGTCTTCCTTGGCGCCTAGCGTGTATTCAAAAATGCCGGTCTGGTTGCCACCGGCTTCGCTGTGGACCATAAGCATGAGCATGTCACCGGCGGATACTTCCTCGGTAAGAATCGCCGCCACATCCATATTTTNGCCGGCCCTTAATGGTGCGTGGGCGACCACCGGGCCAGGCTTCATAGCCGAATCGGTACGGTGAACCACCAGCCAGCCGTTTTCCTCGGCAACGACTTTGCGGGCAGAGACCACGCCATTGCCCACGGACTGATCCGTGGCCCAGACACCGGCCTTGTGATCCTCGGCCTGGGTGGTCGGGGCAAGCGCCAGTGCCGACGCTACGGTGGCTGCCATAAACAGGATGTTCTTGCTGTGCTTTTTCATTACGTTCTCCTTGCTTCACTAAGGTAAAACCCATCGAGGCTGTTGTTTTCTGATGGGTTACCGGCAGCTACGGAGNCANCGTCCGAAAGTTTCAGGGAATGCGATATTTAAAGACGGTTGGTATCAGCACCCTCACCGGTGGGATACAGAAAACCGTGAAGNGCGGGNCCGGTGGGCTGTCCGGTGGGCGATCCGCCCCGGGGCTCCAGACTGATGCCAAACGTCGCGCGACGCAGCAGCTCNGCGTCGTAATTCGTGAGCGCGGCCGGGTCTACTTCAAAATGCTNGTTCAGGACGCCCACGGATCTTGGCGTCGGGCCAAGTTCGTCATCCTTTATCCAGAGTTGGTAAGACTGGTTCCCGGCGGGCCGGGCGGTGACGGGTTGAATGTTCAGTTGTTTCCTGGCCAGATCCACCGTCAGCAGGAAAGCCGGTTGTTCGTCGTTGTGCTGGAACACAGCCACATAGGGGCTTTTTGTTGGGGTGGGCTCAAGCATCATCACGGCAATCAGAAGCATCGCGGCAATCGAAGTTGCCGCTGTGCTCAGGCGCCACCTGGACACTTGTTGCCGGAGCCTGACCACCTCGTTGTGCTGCGACGAGGCCTGCTCCAGCTGATCAATGGAACGCTCAATCCGGGCGAAAAGCCCGGGGGCGGGGTCGACCGGTTCGATTTCGTCGTTCAGAGCGGACAGCCGTGATTCCCACTGCAGTATTTGCGCGTCCAGCTCTGGATGGGTGGTCCGCAGGCGCTGAACGCGCTGGCGATCTTCGACCGGCAGGGTCCCCAGAACGAACTCTGCCGCCAGCATGTCCAGGTCGTCTCGTTCGATCATGAGTCCAGGCACCTTTTCAGCTGTTTAAGGGCGCGGTGAAGCCAGGTTTTTACGGTGTTGACCGGCTGTTCGAAATAGTCTGCCAGTGCATCGCGGGTCCAGCCATTCAGATACGCAAGCCGCACCATGTCCGCACGGTCCTTATCCAGTTCTTCGAAACACCGGTTGAGCCGGGCCTGGGCCTGCACATCGTCAATCCGGTCGATTACGTTTGGCGAACGACTTGGGATCTCGTCAATATCGGTTTCCTGACCTTCCCGCTCTACCGGCTGTTTGCGCAGCGCGTCAATGGCCGCATTTCTGGCAATAGAAACCAGCCAGGTGATAGGGGAGGAACGGGTTTCGTCAAACAGCGCAGCCCGTTGCCAGACCTTGATAAACGATTCCTGGAGTACATCCTCCGCCCGAGCCCTGTCTTTCAGGATACGCAGTATGACCCCCAGAAGTTTCGGGGCTGTGGCCNGATACAGTTCAGCAAAGGCCGTACGGTCTTTCTCAGCAACCGCGTGGAGCCAGNCCGTGACGGGGTGATCCGATGCCACCACNGGCCTCAGTTAGCCGGCTCGGGGGATCGGCCCGGGGTGCCGATATAGAGATAAACGGAGTGCTGTGAACGGTCCTGAACGCGATGCAGAGAGACGGCCGGGCCGGCCTTGCCGCTGTTCTGATAACGAGTCACTTCACCGGCGGGGCGGCCATCCCGTTCGCGCCCGGCTTCGGTACCTTGCCAGTTTTCCCCAAGACAGGCGCTGAGCTGGTTGTTAGCTTGCTGATACATGGCCGTTGCCACCTCCTGGTTCGGTGCGCCGACCGTGCAGGTGTATGCGGCATCGCCGTTGCCCCACTCCCAGATTTCGCAATGGCCTTTGATTAACTGCTCTTTGGCCCGGTAAAGGGTCACCATGGCGTAGCTTGAGCCATTGCCACGATAGGCATCAAATCCGGTGGTGTAATCGGCAACAACCGATTGCAGGGTTGCACAGGGATCATCGGTTCCGCTGGTGACGGGCCCGAAACTGCTGCAGCCTGACAGCAAAGCCAGCGAGGCAGCCAGTGCCAGCATGGGGCGACGGTTCGTGGTCATCGATCATTCCTTGGTCGGGGAAAGTGCCAGAACCCTATTTGAGCCCAACCATCAATGGGATGCAATGCCGGCGCATGAATCAGTGCCGCGCTGTGTGGCGGTAATCCGTGGGCGACTTCCCCATCACTTTTTTGAACAGTCGAGAGAAGTAATAGGCATCGTCATAGCCCAGTTGCCGGCTGATGTCGGCGAAGCTCTGGCTGGTGGTATCCAGCAACTCACAGGCCCGTTCCACTTTGAGATGCAGGAAGTGCTGGATTGGCGAGGTGCCGGTCTGCTCCCGATACCGGGTAGCGAAGTGAGCCGGCGACAGGCCGGAAAGCTCGGCCAGTTGGTTCAGGGTCAGGCGTTCCTCCAGATGCTCCCGCATGAAGCTGTGCAAGGAGTCCAGCTCGGCCTGCCGGGCCTGGCTGGTTTCGTCGGCGTTGATGGGCACGGCGGCCAGCAACTGTCGTAGCCGATTGCTGGCGTGGATTAACCCACGGGCCCGGAAGCCCGTCTGCCGTACCGACAGCAGGCCGTTGAAATCCACCAGTAACCGGGGCTGTCTGCCCAGATGCCGGATGCGGGTGCTGTCATCAAAGCCCATGTACTGGCCGAAGTCCTCGGCCAGGGGGCCGGTATAGTGAACCCAGTGAATGGTCCAGGGGTTGTCCGGGTCGGCGGTGTACCGATGGCTGGCGCCGGCGGGCAGTAGCAGGAGGTCGCCGGCCTCGACTGTGTGGGGCACGCCGGCGACGTTCAGAAAGGCCTTGCCGTCTGTGCAATAGATCAAAAGATTATCACGGTGTTTTTCCCTATGCATGTGATGCCCGGCCGCTCTCCGATAATGCCCGAAGGCAAGTGGATACAGCTCCCGGGTGAGCGGATGTGCCGCCAAAAGCCGCACAATAGGCTCTGGCACCACATAGCGAACACTGTCGGCTGGCACGGGCCACTGTGAGGTTTGAGTGGCCGGTTTCTTGGCTGGGATCTCAGTCATCGAAAAATAATCCATCATGGGCGAAATTTAGTCAATCACCAACCGTAAATCCGCGTGCTAGTCTTTCTTCAAATCATCGTCGGATCTGCCTTGTTATCGGTAGGCCGGCTCATCCCGGATAACAACAAACAGGGAACATCATCATGAAAAAAGTACCTCAGTTTATTGCAGGGGAATTCGTTCAGAGCCAGACCCAGAACTGGATCGACGTGACCAACCCCGCCACCAACGAAGTGATTGCCCAGGTGCCCTGCGCCACTGCCGACGAGATGCGTCAGGCGATTGATAACGCCAGTGAAGTGTTCAAAAGCTGGAAAGAAACCCCGGTTTCTGAGCGAGCACGGGTGATGCTGCGTTATCAGGCGCTGCTTAAAGAACATCACGACGAAATCGCCGAGATCCTGTCCCAGGAAACCGGCAAGACCTTTGACGACGCCAAAGGCGATGTCTGGCGTGGCATTGAAGTGGTGGAACACGCCGCCAACGTGGCTTCCCTGATGATGGGCGAGACCGTTGAGAACGTGGCCCGCGAGGTAGATACCCATTCCTGGATCCAGCCTCTGGGGGTGTGTGCCGGCATTACGCCGTTCAACTTCCCGGCCATGATCCCGCTGTGGATGTTCCCCATGGCCATTGCCTGCGGCAACACCTTTATTCTGAAACCGTCCGAGCAGGACCCGCTGACACCAACCCGCCTGGCCGAGCTGTTTGAGCAGGCCGGCGCACCCAAGGGTGTACTGCAGGTGGTTCACGGTGCCAAAGAGCAGGTTGATACCCTGCTGACTGATCCGGCCATCAAGGCCGTGTCCTTCGTAGGTTCGGTACCGGTCGGGCAGTACATCTACGAAACCGGTACCCGCAACATGAAGCGGGTGCAGAGCTTCGCCGGCGCCAAGAACCACATGGTGATCATGCCGGATGCGGACAAACAACAAGTGATCAACGCCCTGGTAGGTGCCTCTGTAGGTGCCGCAGGCCAACGCTGTATGGCGATCTCGGTGGCGGTCTTCGTGGGCGCTGCCCAGGAGTGGATTCCGGAGCTGAAAGAGGCCATGGCGAAAGTGCGCCCCGGCGCCTGGAACGATTCCGGTGCCAGCTATGGCCCGGTGATCAGTGCCAAGGCCAAAGACCGCATCGAATCGCTGATCGCCACCGGTGAAGCCCAGGGCGCCAAACTGCTGCTGGACGGCCGTGGCTGCACCGTTGACGGGTTGCCGGAAGGCAACTGGGTAGGGCCGACCCTGTTCAGTGAAGTCACACCGGACATGGATATCTACAACGAAGAGATCTTTGGCCCGGTGCTGTCCTGCGTCAACGTTGACAGCCTTGGTGATGCCATCGAGCTGATCAACGCCAGCCCGTACGGCAACGGTACCTCCATCTTCACCAGTCATGGCGGCGCGGCGCGTCGGTTCCAGCACGAGATTGATGTGGGCCAGGTGGGTGTGAACATTCCCATTCCGGTGCCCCTGCCGTTCTTCTCGTTCACCGGCTGGAAGGGTTCGTTCTACGGTGATCAGCACGCTTACGGTAAACAGGCGGTGCGCTTCTACACGGAGACGAAAACGGTGACCTCCCGCTGGTTCTCCAGTGAGGCGACCTCATCCGAGGCCAACTTCTCCATCCAGCTTCGTTAATCTCGTTGTCGGTGAGGTTATTGGGCCGGTTCCCCCACCGGCCCCTTTTTCCGCTTCTTCAGTGGAAGCCCCGACCGTAACAACCAAGGAGCCTGACGATGGATTTTAATCTCACTGAAGACCAGCAGGCGTTTCGGGATGCTGCCCGAGCCTTCGCTGAAAAATCCATGGCGCCCCATGCCGCCCAGTGGGACGCCGAGCATATTTTTCCGGTCGATGTCATAAAAGAAGCCGGAGCCATGGGTTTTATGGGTATGTACACGCCCGAATCCCTGGGTGGTATGGGCTTGTCTCGCCTGGATACCTCGGTGATTGTGGAAGAGTTGGCGGCAGCGTGCCCGTCCACCGCCGCCTTCATCACCATCCACAACATGGCCACCTGGATGGTGGCAAGTTTCGCCTCTGATGATCTTCGCCAGGAAATTGTCCCCAGGCTGGCCAGTGGTGAATGGCTGGCTTCGTACTGCCTGACTGAACCCGGTGCCGGCTCCGACGCCGCCAGTCTCCGCACCCGCGCGGTTCGGGATGGCGACAGCTATGTGATCAATGGCAGCAAAATGTTCATCTCCGGCGCTGGCGCAACCGATATTCTGGTTCTGATGGCGCGCACCGGAGACGCCGACAGCGGCTCGAAGGGCATCTCTACGTTCGTGATACCAGCGGATGCCGACGGTGTCTCCTACGGCAAGAATGAGGAAAAGATGGGGTGGCATAGCCAGCCCACGCGCCTGGTTACCCTGGAAGACGTTCGCGTGCCTGCCAGCAATCGGGTGGGTAATGAAGGCGATGGCTTTGCCATTGCGATGAAGGGGCTGGACGGCGGCCGCCTGAATATCGCTACCTGTTCCCTGGGGGGTGCCCAGGCGGCTTTGCTCCGGGCCCGGAATTATATGCACGAGCGCCAGCAGTTTGGTAAGCCGCTGGCGGCCTTCCAGGCGCTGCAGTTCAAGCTGGCGGACATGGTTACCAACCTGGTGGCTGCCCGGCAGATGGTGCGTTTGGGTGCGTTCAAACTCGACAGTGGCGACCCGGAGGCTACGCTGCATTGTGCCATGGCCAAACGATTCGCCACCGACGCCTGCTTTGAGGTGGCCAACGAAGCCCTGCAACTGCATGGCGGCTACGGTTACATCCGGGAATACCCGCTTGAGCGTTACCTTCGGGATTTGCGGGTACACCAGATTCTGGAAGGCACCAACGAAATCATGCGCCTGATCATTGCCCGCCGGCTGCTGGACGACGGCGTTGCCGAAGCGATCCAGTAACCGGCCACGGACTATAGAGGAATTTGTGATGAGTGAACTGATTCAACTGGAAAAACGCGGCCACATTGCGGTATTGACCATCGCCAATCCGCCGGCCAACACCTGGACGGCCGATTCCCTCGCCGCGCTGAAGGCGACCGTGGAAGAGCTCAACGACGACCGGAACATCTTCGCGCTGGTGGTGACTGGCCAGGGGGAAAAGTTCTTTTCCGCCGGTGCTGACCTGAAAACCTTCGCCGACGGCGACCGGGCTCGCGCCAACGACATGGCGCAACGATTCGGTGAAGCGTTCGCAGCTGACGGCGTTCCGTGGCGTATCGATTGCCGCCGTAAACGGTTATGCCATGGGTGGTGGCCTGGAATGTGCCATGGCCTGTGATATCCGGATTGCAGAAGAGCATGCCCAGATGGCTCTGCCGGAGGCCAGCGTTGGCCTGCTGCCCTGTGCCGGCGGCACCCAGAACCTGCCCTGGCTGGTGGGTGAGGGTTGGGCCAAACGCATGATTCTGTGTGGTGAACGGGTAACCGCCGCCAAGGCCCTGGAAATCGGGTTGGTGGAAGAAGTGGTGCCCACCGGCAACGGCCTGGAAGCCGCCCTGAAACTGGCGGAAGGTGCCTGTAAGCAGAGCCCTTCGTCCATCGCCCGCTGCAAGCAGTTGGTGATGAGCGCCCGCGACGGTCGCAGCCATAGCGACGGCTGGCGCATGGAGCGTGAATTGTTCGTGGAGCTGTTCCATACCGAAGACCAGAAAGAAGGCGTGAATGCGTTTCTGGAGAAGCGCAAGCCCGACTGGAAAAACCGATAACCCGGATTCGCTATGAGTGATCAACCAATCGTATTTGAAGAATGGAAAACCGCTGATGGTGAGCTGATTGCCGTGGCACGGCTGAACACGCCGCGCAATCTCAACTCACTGTCGATGGATATGATCAGCCTGCTCAAGCCGCAGCTCAGCCGCTGGGCCGAGGATCCCAAGGTTCAGGCTGTCTGGCTGGAAGCCGAGGGCGACAAAGCCTTCTGCGCTGGCGGCGATATCGTCTCGCTGTACCGGGCCATGACCGAGCCGGGCAAACTGGAGGAGGGCGAGCGCTTCTTTAACGAGGAATATGAGCTGGATTACCAGATCCACACCTACCCGAAGCCCATCGTTTGCTGGGGCAACGGCATTGTGATGGGTGGCGGTATTGGTCTGATGGTGGGTGCTTCTCACCGGGTGGTGACCGAACACTCGAAGCTCGCCATGCCGGAAGTCAGCATCGGCCTGTACCCGGATATCGGTGCCGGCTGGTTCCTGAACCGCATGCCCATGCGCACGGGCCTGTTTCTGGG
>JGI12576J13900_1000386_pt1 | contig 12956 bp, 13 predicted proteins | sample TtanPargueraPR_5_FD_13900 | JGI IMG/M metagenome (IMG submission 13900)
AGCACTTCCGGGTGGGCTTTTTCGACTTCGTCGAGCAGCACCACGGAATAAGGCTTCTGGCGGATGGCTTCGGTGAGGATGCCTCCTTCTCCGAATCCAACGTAGCCTGGGGGCGAGCCGATCAGGCGGGAAACAGTGTGTTTCTCCTGGTATTCGGACATGTTGATGGTGGTAAGGAACTGGCGGCCGCCGTAGAGCAGTTCAGCCAGTTGCACCACGGTTTCGGTTTTACCCACACCACTGGGGCCCACCAGCAGGAAGGCGCCCATCGGGCGACCCGGCCGGCGCAAGTCGGCGCGGGCGGTGAGCAGGTGCTGGTGCAGGCAGTCGATGGCCGTGTCCTGGCCTTTGATATGGGCCTGCAGGTACGCCGGCAGGTGGGTGATTTTTTCCAGCTCGTCGGTGGTCATGCGGTTGACCGGGATGCCGGTCCAGTCGGCGATGACTTCGGCCACCTGGCGGGCATCCACCCGGGCGTGTACCAACGGTTCGTCGGCCTGGAGTTCAGCCAGTTCCTGTTCGATGGCGGCGGCTTCGCTTTTCAGGTCCGGGCGTTCTTCGTGATCGCTCTCGGCCAACTCAATAACGTCATCGGCGGTTTCGCCCTCGAGATCCCCCGCCAACAACTGCTCACGAATCTCGACCAGCCGGGCAACAAGCTCCCTCTGGTCATTCCAGCTTTGTTCCAGCGCGCTGGATTCGGCGGTCAGGTCGGCAATCTTCTGTTCCAGGGCCTGTTCGCGCTCGGCATCCACGTTCTGGCCAAGCGTGTGTTCCCGGCTCAGGAGCTCCTGTTCCATGGCCAGCTGGTGCAGTTCACTGCGCACATGGCTGAGACGGCGTGGCGGTGTACTCAGGTTCAGGCTGACCCGGGCGCAGGCGGTATCGAGAACATCGATGGCCTTGTCCGGCAGCTGGCGACCGGCCAGATAACGGGCGGACATTTCTGCGGCGGCTTTAAGGGCGCTGTCGGCGATCAGTACCTGATGGGCTTTTTCATAGACCGTGCGCAGGCCACGGAGGATGTGGACTGCTTCGCCCGGCGTTGGCTCGTCCAGTGCCACCGGTTGGAACCGGCGGCTGAGAGCCGGGTCTTTTTCGAAGTATTTCTTGTACTCGCGCCAGGTAGTGGCAGCGATGGTGCGCAGTTCGCCACGGGCCAGGGCTGGCTTCAGCAGGTTGGCAGCATCGGAGCCACCTTCGCTGTTACCCGCGCCGATCAGGGTGTGAGCTTCGTCGATGAACAGGATGATCGGGGTCGCCGAACCTTTCACGGCTTCGATCACGCCCTTCAGGCGTTTTTCAAACTCGCCCTTCACCGAGGCGCCGGCCTGCAGGGCACCCATGTCCAGGGTCCAGAGTTCGACGTTCTTCAGGCGGTCCGGCACGTCGCCGTTAACAATGCGCAGGGCCAGGCCCTCCACCACGGCGCTTTTGCCCACGCCTGCGTCGCCCACCACAATGGGGTTGTTCTTGCGGCGACGGCAGAGGATATCGATCATCTGATCGATCTCGGCATCGCGACACACCACGGGGTCCAGTTTGTCTTCCCGGGCCAGCTTGGTGAAGTCGGTGGCGTAACGTTTGAGCGGGTCCATATCGGCTTCAACCGCTCGCTTGGCACCACCGCTTTCCATCAGCTGCGGACGCTCCACAGAACCCTTGGTTACCCGATCAAACTGCTTGCGCAGCTGTTCCCGGTTGATGTCCACCAGCGCCTGCGCCACCCGAGGCATCAAGTAGCGATCGGCATTCATCAGCAGGGCCAGGAACACCGCGCCGGAACGCAATTCGGTATGGCCGAGTTCGGTCGAGGCCAGCAGCCAGGCGTCCTGCATCAGTTCTACCAGCAGCGGCGAGAACGACGGATACGGTTCGGCGGTCTGAGGTTCGCCGTTCAGGCTGTCACCCACCACGGGTTGCAGTTGCTGGTGGTTGATGCCGGTGTGTTCGAGGATCTGGCGCACATCCGAGAACGGCGTTTCCAGCAGTTTGAACAGCAGGTGCGCCGGGGTAATCTCGGCGCCCTGACGGCTGATGCACAGGGCCGCGGAGGCTTCCAGAGCCTGGCGTGAAATGTCGTTAAGGCGCCCGATCAGCGCCGGCAGTTCTACCCGAATCACAGTGATGTCCTTATTTCGGTAGTTGTTCCAGAACGCTGAGCACATCCCTGATGCGTTCGTTCAGCGCCATGTTATAGAGCGAATAGATCCCGGCCATGGCCGCCACAAACAGGCCACCAATACCCCACAAGGGCAGGCCGCTGCGCAGGCGGTTGCGGGCCGGCATCAGGTTTTCCGTGGCATCGGCCAGCGGCCGGCTGTCGCGGTCGCCACGCAGTTCGCGAAGCTGGTCATAGAGGCCACGAACCACCTGTTCGTATTCGTCCCGACCGTTTTCCATGACCTTGTAGCGACCCTCAAAACCCAGACACAGGCACAGATAGATGAACTCGAGCATGTCCCGGTAACGAGTCGGCTCTTTTTCCATGCGGGCCAGGATGGCAAACACCTTTTCGCCACCCCAGGTTTCGTTATGGAATCGGCTGAGTAGCGAATGCTGTGACCAGACGCTGTGGGCGCCCCAGTCAGTACCCAGCACGGCCTCGTCGATGAAGGCGCAAAGCACGTAGCGGTAGGCCACCACCGTGGGGCGCTCATAGCCCTGCTCCACCAGTTCCCGGTCAACGGCGGCGACTTCGTCCACTACCTGCCGGTACAGGGTCTCCACCTCGCGGAAATCCGCCAGTCGCCGCACCCGAATAACCAGTCCCAGCAGCGGGGTGGCGGCGTCAATCAGCCGGTTATCTTCCAGGCCACGAAGCTGGAAGCTGCTGTCATCGGATTCAACCGGCGACTGGCCGGCGCCGCTATCGGCAAACAAAAGGTCGCTGAATGCACGATCACCCGAATCCCTGGTGTTGTCTGGTCTGTCCATTACCGGTGCATCTGCCATGATTTAGCTCCTGATTGCCCAGAATTGCATCTCCAGCCCCGGGAAGCTGCCCGCCACGTGGAAGGCAAATCCACTGGCGTTGTCCAGCATCTGCCAGGCCTGGCTTTGATCGTCCAATCGGAAATACACAAAGCCGGCGTGGTAGGGCAACTGACGCGGGGCCACCGGAAGTGCCGACAGTGGGATGCCCGGCAGCTGGAGGCTGATGAGATCCCGAATCTTCTCCACAGAGGCCACCTTGCACTGTTGAACAAACTGTTTGCGCAGGTCGTCCAGTGGCATATCGGCTTTGACCGCCAGAATGAACTCGGCGTCGTTCATCAACTGGCCATCCTGAACCGGTGCCACGGTGAGTCCGTACTGGCGCTGCTGCAGGGCAATCGACAGCGCCCGGGGTTCCAGGACCGTGCTCAACGCCTGCCGCAGAATCTGCATCAGCGGGCTGAAACAGCCTTCCGGCAGATCGTGATCGTAAGGGGTGAATTCCCTTGGCAAACGGCTTTCATCGGTAAAGGTGACCAGTTCGCCACACAGCTCCAGAAGCGCTTCGTACAGACGCTCCGGGTGCAGCTGACGCAGCCGTGCCAGGTGCATGAAACGCGGGTGCGCCCGGTTCAGCATCTGCAGCAGCATGAAATCCGAGACATCGGCGACACCACCCTGCCCGGGCGCGCCCACCCGTTCGGCAATGTTGCGGGCCCGTTCCTGCATCAAACCAGCCATCTCACCGACAAAGCGCTGAAGCCTTGGCGCCGAGCGCACGCTGAGCATGGTCGGCAGGAAGTTCGGGTCCATTACCAGGCTGCCATCGGGGCGCTTTTCCAGAATCCGGCCAATGGCCAGTGCTGCATAGGCACTGCGGTCTTCCCGCTCCAGCATCAGGCGCGGAGCCACCCGCCCCACATCGATGGTGTGAGCATCGCCGTCAATGGAATGCAGATCCCGCACTTCCACCGGCTGCGCCTGGAACCGGCCGGCCACGGGCGCTTCCGGCCATTCGACTTCGGCCAGGCTATCGCTGCCCAGAGGTAAAGCCAGATAGACCACCTGGTTGGCCACCGAGGCATCGGTGATCTCCAGCGGCTCCGGCATCACGTCGTCCTGGGGCAGGTTGAACCGGGTTCCGTCCGGAAACAGTCCGGAGGCCCGCACCAGTCCGACCCGGCCAAAACTCAGGTATTCGGCATTGAGCTCCAGATCACTGAACCCGAACAGGTAGTCCGAGACGGCCAGAGCCCGTTCGTTGATCTGGTGTTCCAGATAGCGTTGCTGTTGCTGGAAGTGCTGGGGTTTGATGAACAGCCCATCACTCCAGACCACTCGATTCGTGACTGCCATTAGCTTTCATCCGACCGTCTGAGTTGCACTTCACGTTCGCGCAGGTTCACCAGCAGGTGATACCGTCCGCCAATCGGGTCGACCTTCACCACTTTTTTCCACTGGGACAGGTTCGGGTAGGCGTAGAAGGCGATCACGGCGATGTAGCGGGTGTCGGTGCTGACCTCAAAGGGCTCGACAAATTTGAACTGGCCGGGCACGAGGCTGTAATCGCTATGGTCCACGTAGTTCTGGCCCAGAGAGTCCTCCAGGTCGTTCAACAGCTGGTCGAAATCGCCCGCCATCAGCAGCGAGCTGTCCCGCAATTCAATCACCTGAAACGCAATGGGGGTGGGTGCCAGGGATTCATTCGGGTTCACGTTCGGTTCCGCCAGCATGGTGAGATCCACCCGGCTGGGCAGATCTTCCGGGTAGCCAACAGGAATATCAGGATCCCAGAGCACCTTGGCGGTCTTGGTCACCGCGTTGTAAGGGGTGCTACACCCCGCCAGAATCAAAGCAACAACCAGCAAGCTCCATTTGCAGTACTTCACAACAGTTTCTCCCTCTGTAATTGGCGCAAGTGTTGGTCATAAGCCTGGTCGAACACTTCCTGGAACAGGCGTTCGAAACCCTGCTGACGACTGGATTTCAGTTCACGGTAATAGTGTTTGTACATATCCCAGGCCCAGCGGCCCTCGTCTTCGTTGTCCTGCAAACCACGGCGATAGCCGTGAAACCGGCGCAACAAGGCTTCCGGTGAGAAGGCGTGCAGAATGGCTTCCAGCGCCTCGCGAATGGCTTCCCGGGTGGCCTGCTGGTGGTGATTCAGGCTTTCCAGACTCTCACGGACAGCGGCGGGGGCCGACAGATGCACCGGGCTGCGCTGGGCGGCAAACAGGGTCTGAATGGTGTCCGGATAGTCGTTGGCCAGCCGCAGCGGGTTGTCCTCGATGGGCTGCAAGCGGGTGCGCAGCGCCTGGTGACGGCTGTCTTCGCCCTGATGCAGCGCCAGCAATCCTTCCACCGTTGCCTTCAGGGTCTGGCCGGCTTCCTCCAGAAACAGCCGCATTTCGTCGCTGTCGGCAAAATCAATATCCGCATCCAGCCCCCGGAGCAGTGGTGCACCACTGATGTGCTGGCGGCTGACCTCCCGCATGTTTCGTGTCGTTTCGGACATTCCCTGTCGTTCCTTATGCTCGCGTTGTGGGGTGACCGGCAGACCCATGGCCACATCCCGGTTCTCCCGGTACTCATCGCTAACCTCAGCCGAACGGGCAAACCAGGCTTGGTCGCTGGCCAGCAGCTCGGGAGCCTCCCCGTCCGGGCGCGCCGGTTTTTGCTGCCAGGGCGCCAGCGGATCACAACTAACCGGATCGCCGGCTGCCGGCTGCAAACCCTCCAGAGGCTCGCGACCTTCAGGCCGGCTCTGTTCGTTGGCGGCATGCCGTAAACCATTCTCGGGCGCATCCACCAGACCATGATCTTCGCGTGCGTCGTGTTCGGTTTCACCGACAGCCGCCGGGACGCCGGAGAGTTCGGCCCGTATCTGGTAGCGGCCTATGGTCACGGTGTCGCCGTGGCTCAGTCGGGCACGACGGCCCCGCCCCACAGGCTGACTGCTGCTGTTGATGTAGGTCCGGCCACTGCGATCAATCAGGCAGAAGCCACCGTCCAGGTAACGCACCTCGGCATGGCCGGCGACAGCGCCGGTACGGTGAGGCGAAAGCTGCCAGCTATCGCTGGCCGCGGTGCCGATGGAACCGCCACGGGTTCCGAAGCTATGTTCAATGCTGGCGCCACCACCGGTTTCCGTCGGGTTGGTGATCACTAATGTCAGTTCTGCTGCTTGTTGTGCCACGTCTCCGGCTCCCTGCCCTAACGTCTGATCTGTATCCGCACCGCCGGACGCTCACGGGCCCGATCCGGTGTTACGAAGGAATTCCAGCCCAGGCGAACATCCTCGCCCAGTTGCATGGGGCGAATATCCTTGGGCCGCATTTGCAGCTCCAGGTCATAGGCCAGCTGCTCCCGGGTAGCGAACTCCACCAGTTTGACCAGGCGCTGGTGATCCCGGCCATTAGGCAGAAAATCCGCAAACCGCTGCCGAGTCAGATTGCGCAGCCGGAGAATGAACTTGCCGCTGCGATCCCGGATGCGCGAACCCACCAGCGTGTCTTCGCCCAGGGTGGCGTTGGCCCTGCCCAGCGAGGTTTGCTGATCCCGGGCGATGTCCACTTTGCGCAGTACCCACTGTTCGATGCTGACGTCGTCCAGGTCAAAGCAGTGGCCGATGATACCGCTGACCACTTCCGGTGACCGGCTCCGGCCCGCCATCAAGCCGGCATAGGCCAGCATCTTGGACCAGTTCACCGGTGTCGCTTCCCGCAACCGACTGTCGCCCAAACCGGTCAGGGCAAACACCAGTTCCGAAAAACCGTCGCTGGCCCCGGGCTGGAATCGGATGTAGTACCGGTATTTGCGCCAGGCCCGATGGAACAGGGTCACCAGCCGGTGATTAAAGAAATCCAGAAAATGCCGACGAACACCGAGATTCTGCCCCGCTTCCCAGGCTAGATCTTCCAGGTAATAACCGGGCAGTGGCGACTGGGAGCCGTGAAGCCCCAGGAAGCTGACTTCCATCTGATAGGGGGCGTGCTCATGCTCCGGCGACAGCGCCGACACCACATCACTGCCAGGAAACCCCAGGCCGGCCGAGGCCGAGAACCGGATGCGTTCCTGGCGGGGCTCATCGTGACCGCCACGCTCCAGGTCGTCTCCATGGTGCCGGTGAATCAGATCCACCAGCTGAAAAAAACTGTATCGCCGCGCGTTGCCGAGAACGGGTTCCAGCCCGGCTACATCAGCGGCTGCTGACCTTGCTGTAACGTCCATGTGTACCGTTCCTGATTGTCTGTATTCACCACTTCCAGTTGGTGAAACGCATTGATACTCGCGTAAAGCGCAAAAAACTGGCTCAACACCGTGCCGAACAGGTAGAGGTCACCTTCACTGGCAAACCCATGCTGATCCAGCTGCAGCTCTGAGCGGATACCGCGCACCGGCAGCCCGCGAATCATGCGGTCAACCGGCTTGGTGGTGATGCCCGTGATACCGGCCAGCCGCTTCTGGGACACCCGCTCAGCCTGTCGGTCGACGAGGGCCCGGAAGTCATACACTCGCAGCACAGTGCGCAGGGCATCCACATCCAGCATCGACAGGTAGTTCAATGACAGGTTGGAGATCAGCGTCCACAACAGGCTGCCATCCAAGGTCGGCCGCAGGGTCGCCGTCGGGCGCGTGATATTGCTGAACGCGGCAAAGGCCGGTGTGCTCTCGGTGGCCATGCACACTTCCCCGACCGCCAGTTGTTGTGGCAACTGGCGATTGGTGCAGGTAAGCGTGAGCGAGACCGCTTCCTGACGATTCAGACATTCGGTTTCATCACCACGAACAAAGGAAATGTAGTGATCAAAACCATCACCACGCACGCTCTCCCGGGTACGTACCCGGTAGTACAGGGCGGTGCGGCCGCGATCCCGCTCCACTTCATGCTGGAAACTCTCAAACGCCGTGTAGATGCGCGGCTCGCCTCTACCGGAACGACCTTCCAGCCAGCCCTCAACCTGCTCGATACTGAACACCTCGTAGTGTTCCGGGCAGCGGCTGGAGGGTGAAATACGGTATTCAGTCTGGCGACCGTTCAGGTCTACCGGCTCGCCTTCGTGGCTGAACAGATTAACCGCTGGAGTGCAGTACAACTGCATGGAGTCGCGGGTTACCCGGGTGTCCGGGGGCGGGGGTGCAGTACAACTGCATGGAGTCCCGGGTTACCCGGGTGTCCGGGGGCAAAATCCGGCTGAAGTGGAAACGCAGACTGATCTCATCAGCCTGCACCGCTGGCAACCGGGATTTCAGGCCGGTGATATCAACAAACCGGAAGGCCTCCGGGAAACTCAGGTACTCCTGGATAATCCGGTAGCCGGCATAAGCATTCTTGGGGTAAGGCAGGATCGCCTCATCTGCCGCAAAGCCAACCGGCTGCAACAGGGATGAAGGCAGGCTGACCACACGGTCGCCCACCACCAGTTCCATACGGCTGAGGTAATGGTTCAGCCACAGATACAGGGTCTCTGCCGTGTGGTTGTCACCCCCCAGGTAAAAACGCAGATTTTCCAGGCCAATGCCATTCAGTGGCTGGTCCGTATGCAGGGCCAGGTCTACGGTCACGGAGGATACTTCCCGTGAGTGCTCGGCATTAGCCTCGGCCACACTGATCGGAAAAATATCCACCGACCGGCAGGTGCGGAACCGGCATTGGGTCTGGCGGCTGGCGTCGCCCAGGGGGCGGCTCTTGATCTCGGTATAACGATCCACAACCTGACGTTCACTGATGGCATGCAGCTGTGGATCAAAGCGCATGATGGTGCAGCTGGGCACTGGCCGCAGATAATTGGGCCAGAGCATGTTCAGCAGCGAATGAGTCAGCTCCGGAAACTCGTCCTCAACTTTTTCCCGCAGTTTGCCGGTCAGGAAGGCGAAGCCTTCCAGCAGCCGTTCTACGTCCGGGTCGGTGCTCTGTTCGGATAGAAAGCGGGTGAGCTGCGGGTGGGCTTCGGCAAATTCCCTGCCTTGCAACCGCAGAAAGCTCAACTCATCCCTGTAGAACCTGTTTAACTTCATGTTTACTGCACCTTGACTGCTCGGTCTGGCTCCGAGCCAGGATGTGGGTAGTCTTTCCAAAAGACGCTTCTAGCCCGTCCATGGGACGCTTGGGCTCCGCCATCCATGGCTCCGCACACTTTTGGAAAGACTACCCACACCCTGACTCTCATACCTGCCTTCAAAAACTTCGGCCGCATTCCACTCAGGTTTGCCGGAGGGGATGGGGACACTTTTCTGGCGGGAAAAAAGATGTCTGAGCAAAGCGAGTTATTTTTTCCCAGAAGAAAAGTGTCCCCATCTCCTCCAGCCACCAAGTCTAAACAACCCGGTAGTACCGCTTATCATCCAAAACCAGGTCTATCGTCGTCCGATCATCGCTTCCTGCAACGTTCAGGTAGACCGTCACCTGGAACTTCAACTGCAACGGGTCCGGGCCCGGTGGCATAGCCACCACATCCACCCGCTTAACCCGCGGCTCAAACTTCTCAATGCACTGACGGATGGCCCCGCGAATCTGGATGCTCAGGTCATGAGTGCCCAGCGTGGCGTCGTTGAAATCCAGCAAGCCAAGATCCGGTGCGCTGCTGCTGTTGCCCGGGTGGGCGTTCAGCAGTCGCACCAGGTGGCGCTTGATGGATTCCACCACATGGGTGAACTCCCCCATGCTCTGGCCCGCAGGAGCGGCAGCCTGTTCAAGCCGTTCAAACAGGCTGCCGGTGTTGCGAACGCCGTCAGTGCCGGTGCCGCCGAACACGGATTAATCCTTGTCCAGTCGGCCAACCAGCGAGAGTTCGAAGTTGGCGCCCATGTATTTGAAGTGCGGACGCACTGCCAGGGAGACCTGGTACCAGCCCGGATCGCCTTCTACATCGGAGACTTCCACTTTCGCGGCACGCAAGGGACGGCGGCTGCGGACGTCCGCGGGCGGGTTTTCCTGGTCGGCCACGTACTGGCGAATCCAGGTGTTCAGTTCCCGCTCCAGATCCTGACGCTCTTTCCAGGAGCCGATCTGCTCTCGCTGCAGCACCTTGATGTAGTGGGCCAGGCGGTTCACGATCATCATGTACGGCAACTGGGTACCCAACTTGTAGTTGGTTTCCGCTTCCTTGCCTTCCTTGGTGTTCGGGAACTGCTTGGGCTTCTGCACTGAGTTTGGCGGAGAAGAACGCGGCGTTATCGCTGCCTTTACGCATGGTCAGGGCGATGAAACCTTCTTCCGCCAGCTCGTATTCGCGACGGTCGGTAATCAGCACCTCAGTCGGAATCTTGGCTTCCAGCTGACCGAAGGACTCGAAGGTGTGCACCGGCAGATCTTCCACCGCACCACCACTCTGGGGACCAATGATGTTCGGGCACCAACGGTACTTGGCGAAGCTCTCGGTCAGGCGTGTGGCCAGCAGGTAGGAGGTATTGCCCCACAGGTAATGCTCGTGGTCACCGGAGACATCTTCCTTATAGTTGAAGCTGCGCACCGGGTTTTCAGTCGGATCGTAAGGCACCCGCAGCAGGAAGCGCGGTGCGGTCAGGCCCAGGTAACGGGCATCCTCAGATTCCCGCAGGGAACGCCACTTGGCGTATTTCGGCCCTTCGAAAACGGCGCTCAGCTCTTTGATAGCCGGCAGTTCCTGGTAGCTGTCGACGCCGAAGAACGACGGTGCAACCGAGGACAGGAACGGCGCGTGGGACATGGCGCCAACCGACGACACGTACTGCAGCAGCTTCATGTCCGGCGTTGATGGGCTGAAGGCGTAGTTGCCGACAATCGCGCCCACCGGCTCACCACCGAACTGACCATACTCGGCNGCATANATGTGCTTGTAGAAGCCGGTCTGGGTCACGTCCGGAGCAAATTCGAAATCTTCCAGCAGNTCGGTCTTGGTGGCATGGAGGATATCCACCTTGATGTTCTCGCGGAAATCGGTGCGATCCACCATCAGTTTCAGNCCNCGCCAGGACGATTCCAGTTCCTGCAGCTTGGGCGCGTGCAGAATCTCATCCATCTGGGCGCTGATTTTGCGATCCAGCTCGACCACCATCTGGTCGACCAGCGCCTTGTTGACCGGCTGGCCTTTTTCATCGCTCTTCAGCAGGTTGGCAATAAACGTAGCCACCCCTTTACGGGCAACATCGTAGCCTTCATCGGCCGGCGCCATACGGCTGTTGGCCATGACCTGGTCAAGCAGAGAGCCTTCTGCTACGGATTCGGAGGCAGCAGATTGCTGCACAGCAGTATCAGACATACCACATCCCTTCAGTACGTGATTGATAATCGGTGTAGGTTACCGGGTTCCGGTGTTGCGATTACTCGCCGCCGTCGGTGGCCAGCTCAAGTTCAGCCAGCAGCTTTTCCCGGGCGTCGTCGTTGTCCAGCAGCTCCTGCAGCTTGGAACGGAACGAAGGCACGTTGCCCAGCGGGCCCTTGAGGGCAACCAGGGCTTCACGCAGCTCAATCAGCTTCTTAAGCTCAGGGACCTGGCGGGCAATGCTGTCCGGAGAAAAGTCTTCGAGCCCCTGGAATTCGAGATTCACGGGGAGGTCGTCGGCACCGTCTTCGAGCTTGTTGGAAACACTGGTGGAAAGCGTCAGACCCGCTTCCTTCATGACAGAACGGAAGTTGTTCTTGTCGACGGAAATGGCCTTACGGTCTTCAATGGGGGTTTCTTCAGCGTGACCCTTGAAATCACCAACCACGAACATCTTCAGTGGTAGTTCGGTTTCGGCCTGCTGATCGCCTGTGGCGGGGACATACTTGATATTGATGCGCTCTTTCGGCGCAACGGAACCGTCTTTGGCAGACATGGCGTGCTCCCTGTGCAAGTCATTTGCAATTGTATCGATCCTTGGTGTCTGCCCTCCTGGCAGACAACGCGTAAAACTGTACACAGGTCACCCAGGGTTCTCAAGCAAAAATTGGCCAGCGATGGCTCAAAATGTGTGCTTGGGCAAACTTTTGCCAGATTGCCAGGGCGACCGGAAAACCGCTATTTCGGTCAATGACGCCAACCAGCCCCGTCGCTATACTGCCGGCATACTTGAATGGAAAAAAACCACCAACACCACGGAGACACAACATGAGTGACCTGAAAGCGAAGTTCGAAGAAGCGGTAAACTACATCCAGACTGCGGAAGGCGATTTCAAACCTTCCAACGAAATGAAACTGGAATTCTATGCCCTATACAAGCAGGCCACCGAAGGGGATGTCAGCGGCAAGCGCCCGGGCATGATGGATTTTGTTGGCCGGGCCAAGTACGACGCCTGGGAGAAACTCAAGGGCATGTCCAGCGATGACGCCATGCAGCAGTACATCGACAAACTTGAATCCCTGAAGTAATTCCTCTGCCCCGCCGCCACGCCGGCTGCGGGGCACCGCACCCGCCAAAATTTTGCGCCGTTCAAACGTTTGTCATATGATGCGCGCAACATAACAAAAACAAGCTTTTGAACGAGTAAACACCATGGACATTACTGAGGCCCTGGAGCAATCGCGCCCAGGCATGATTGGCCAGGTACAGGCCGCTATCCGCAAACGCGAACTGAATCAACGCGCCGAGCAAACCTATCTGCACTGGATCAGCCGGTTTGTGCTGTTTCATGATCTGAAGGATCCGGACAACCTGGCCGAAGAGGATCAGAAGCTGTTCCTGACCTATCTGAGTGAAAAGATCCGGGTATCCCGGGCCCGACTGAATCAGGCCAGTCAGGCTCTGAGCTTTTTCTACGAAGATGTGCTCGGCAGGCCCGCTGCTGCTTCAGATTCAGCCGCTGCCTGAGCCTGGGCAGCAGGGCCGATGATTAACGGCCGGTGAGATTGGTATTCAGGGTATCGTAGGTGCGGTTCTCGGGTGGCCGGATCACGTAATTGTTGCCGTGGCTCTGGCCCGGTATCACTTTGGGGTTACTGAAACGGATCTCGACGGGAATCTCGGAACGACCCAGATCGGTTCGCGGGTCTCTCGGCTGCAGGGCCAGCGGGTCCAGATAGAAATCGTCATCCGTTGCCTGCTGCACCGGTACCCCG
>JGI12576J13900_1000393_pt1 | contig 12748 bp, 13 predicted proteins | sample TtanPargueraPR_5_FD_13900 | JGI IMG/M metagenome (IMG submission 13900)
GACAATCCTGGCTTCCGCCAGGGGTTTGTTCTGTTCGTCGGCAAACCGGCCAAGATCGTCGGCCAGCTCCGTTACGAAATGATCGATTTCTGCTTTCACCGCCGTCCGGAAAGGCTTGGATACGCCGGTGCGCTCCCTCAGCATCAGGCGGAACAGGTTTGCGTTGTTACCCAGGTACTCCATGAAGGTGTCGACCGAAGTGGAGATCGCACTGCCGTCCCGGGCAATGCGTTTACGGGCCTGGCGCATCAGCTGCCGCAGGGCCACGCCACCTTCGTCTACCAAGGCCAGGCCGAGTTCGTCCAGCTCGGCGAAGTGCCGATAAAAGGAGGTGGGGGCAATGCCGGCCTCCCGGGCGACTTCCCGCAAACTCAGGCTGCCAAAGCCCCGGTCTGCGCTCAGTTGGGCGAGGGCAGCGTCCATCAGTGCTCGACGGGTTTTCAGTTTCTGTTCCGCTCGGGTGGCCAACGTCTTACTCCATGGTCCGGTCAAACCATGCATTCTAGCCCCCGGTTTTTTGATAGTCATCCCGCTGCCGGATATCCGGTGTCAATTCTGTTTCCGGACGCCTGATTTTCAAAGTCATTGTGTTTATAATGGGCGGCTTTTCGGCTATAGCCGCCCAAATTCATTGATTCAACGCGAACACATTCAGAACGAACGGGAACCGATATGCGCAGCCATTATTGCGGTGGGATTAACGAATCTCACATCGATCAGGAAGTCACACTCTGCGGATGGGTACACCGCCGCCGTGACCACGGTGGGGTCATCTTTCTGGATCTGCGAGATCGGGATGGCATGTCTCAGGTTGTGGTCGATCCGGACACCCCTGAAAGTTTTGCTCTGGCGGAGAAAGTCCGCAGCGAATTTGTTATCAAGGTGACCGGCCGCGTTCGTCGTCGCCCCGCGGGTACCGAGAACAACAACATGCCCACTGGCCAGGTCGAGCTGTTGGGCAAAGAGCTGGTCATTCTGAACGCAGCCGCCACCCCGCCGTTCCCGCTGGATGAGCACGTCGACGTGGGCGAGGATGTTCGCCTGCGGTACCGTTTCGTAGATCTGCGTCGCCCGGAGATGATCAACCGTCTGCGGTTCCGTTCCCGTGTGACCAGTTACATCCGGAACTTCCTGGACAGCCGCGGATTCATGGATGTGGAAACCCCGATCCTGACCCGCGCCACCCCGGAAGGTGCTCGTGACTACCTGGTACCGAGCCGCACCCACGAAGGTTCCTTCTTCGCTCTGCCACAGTCGCCGCAGCTGTTCAAGCAGTTGCTGATGGTGTCTGGTGTCGATCGCTACTACCAGATTGCCAAGTGTTTCCGCGATGAAGATCTGCGCGCCGATCGTCAGCCCGAGTTTACCCAGGTGGACATCGAGGCTTCTTTCATCGATGAAGAAACCCTGATGGGCCTGAACGAGGAAATGATTCGTTCCCTGTTCAAGGATGTGCTGGATGTTGAGCTGCCGGAGTTTCCGCGCATGCCGTATTCTGAAGCCATGCAGCGTTACGGCAGCGACAAGCCGGACCTGCGTATCCCTCTGGAACTTCAGGATGTGGGTGATCTGGTGGAAAGCGTGGACTTCAAGGTGTTCGCAGGTCCCGCCAAAGATCCGAAGGGCCGTGTCGCCGCACTGCGGGTGCCCAAGGGTGCCGAGCTGACCCGTAAACAGATTGATGACTACACCAAGTTTGTTGGTATCTACGGTGCCAAGGGCCTGGCCTACATCAAGGTAAACGAACTGACCAAGGGTGCCGAAGGCCTGCAGTCGCCAATCGTGAAGTTCCTGGGTGACGACGTTGCGCTGGCCATCATGGAACGCGTAGGTGCAGAAGATGGCGATATCGTCTTCTTCGGCGCCGATAAGGCTACCGTCGTGAATGAAGCCCTGGGCGCCCTGCGCATCAAGGTAGGTCACGACCTCAACATGCTTACCTGCGAGTGGGCACCAATGTGGGTTGTTGACTTCCCGATGTTCGAGGAACTGCCGGATGGCAATCTGACCGCTATCCACCACCCGTTCACTGCGCCGTCCTGCAGCCCGGAAGAGCTGGCAGCAGACCCGGCGAACGCCTTGTCCCGCGCCTATGACATGGTGCTCAATGGTACCGAGCTGGGCGGTGGTTCTATCCGTATCCACGACGAGAAAATGCAGGAAGCGGTGTTCCGTATCCTGGGTATCGGAGAGGAAGAGGCTCGTGCCAAGTTTGGCTTCCTGCTGGATGCCCTGAAATTTGGTTGCCCGCCTCACGGTGGTCTGGCCTTTGGTCTGGATCGTCTGGTGATGCTGATGACCGGTTCTTCGTCAATCCGCGACGTCATCGCTTTCCCGAAAACCCAGAGCGCCACCTGTCTGATGACTCAGGCGCCGGGCGAGGTAGACGAGAAGCAGCTGAAGGAGCTGCATATTCGTCTGCGCCGTTCTGCTAAAGCCGTTGAAGGCAACAAGGCAGAAAATAAAGAGTAAAGGCACGATGCCGGAGGTGGCGCGCCATCTCCGGCACGGCCAGACTCTCTCACTTCCGAGGGTAGGCGGATGGCAATCATCCTGGGGGTAGACCCCGGCTCCCGCATCACCGGTTACGGTCTTATTCGTTCTGAAGGCCGGCTTCTTGAGTACCTCGACAGTGGCTGCATCCGAGTAGGTGAAAAGCCAATGGCGGAGAGGCTGCAGACTATTTTCCACAGTCTCGCCGTGCTGATTGGCGAATATCGCCCGGAGGAGTTCGCTATTGAGCAGGTGTTCATGGCGCGCAACCCGGACTCGGCCCTGAAGCTCGGTCAGGCAAGGGGAGCTGCAATCGTCAGTGCCGCCAACAGCGGCCTGGCAGTCCATGAGTATTCTGCCCGGCAGGTGAAGCAGGCGGTGGTGGGTACTGGTGGAGCGGATAAATCCCAGGTGCAGCACATGGTGCAGGCGCTTCTGGGGCTGTCCCGAAAACCACAGGCGGATGCCGCCGATGCCCTGGCCATTGCCCTCTGCCATGCCCATATGAACCAGAGTGTATTACGTATGGCCAGGACCGGAGGTAAGGTCAGAAGCGGCCGCGTACGCCAACCATAAGCGGCGGTTTGCCGCGACAGGAGAGCCCGTTTGATTGGTCGAATCCGAGGAATGCTGATTGAAAAGTCTCCCGGGCAGGCGCTGGTGGAATGTTCCGGCCTGGGTTACGAAATTGACATTCCCTACACCACGTTTTTTCATCTGCCCGAGACCGGGCAGGAAGTGACCCTTCATACCCATTTCGCCGTTCGTGAAGACGCCCAGAGCCTTTATGGTTTTGCCTCCCGTCTGGATCGAAATCTGTTCCGGCTGCTGATCAAGGTTAACGGTGTTGGCCCCAAACTTGCGGTGGGCATTCTGTCGGGCCTGGATGCACAGCAATTCATCCGCTGTGTCGAGGCTCGGGACGCGAATTCGCTGGTCAAACTGCCCGGTGTCGGCAAAAAAACGGCCGAGAGGCTGTTGATTGAAATGGCCGACAGGATAGGGCAGCTGGAAGGGCAGTTCGTCCCGTCTCAGCTCGATGTGCCGACTGGAGCCGGGGCGGCTACCGCGAATCAGGCTGGGCCTGACCCTCGGGAGGAGGCTGAGGCCGCATTGATTGCGCTTGGCTACAAGCCCCAGGAGGCGGCCAAGGCGATCAGCAAGGTGGCCGGCCCGGATATGAACAGCGAAACGCTGATACGTCTGGCCCTGAAGAATATGATTCCCGCCGGGTAACAACCCGGCGTTTTTGTGTCGGCTATGGCCACAGAACCATGACACCAATGTGTATAGAGCGTAACGTGACTCACAAGCGCCCCTTTGTACAATTGGTGCAACCTGACTTACAGGGTGAGCCAGCGGGCATGTTGTTTATTCCCAGCAAGCGGATAATGCCATGATTGAATCGGACCGATTGATATCGGCCAAGGCCGGAGAATATGAGGAAGTGCATGATCGGGCCATCCGTCCGACGTTGCTTTCCGAGTATGTGGGCCAGCCTACGGTACGCGAACAGATGGAGATTTTTATCTCCGCTGCCCGGGGCCGCCAGGAAGCGCTGGATCATGTGCTGATTTTCGGCCCTCCCGGGCTTGGTAAAACCACTCTGGCCAACATCATTGCCAATCCGGCCCGGTACTGGAAAAGGCCGGAGACCTGGCTGCCATGCTCACCAACCTCGAGGAAGGTGACGTCCTGTTTATCGACGAGATCCATCGCCTGAGTGCGGCGGTGGAGGAAGTGCTCTATCCGGCCATGGAAGACTATCAGCTGGATATCATGATTGGTGAAGGGCCAGCTGCACGGTCTATCAAGCTGGATCTGCCGCCGTTTACGCTGGTGGGGGCAACCACACGTGCTGGTCTGCTGACGTCTCCGCTGCGAGACCGGTTCGGCATTGTCCAGCGCCTGGAGTTCTACAATCACCAGGATCTCACCCATATCATTACCCGTTCGGCCCGGCTGTCGTCGGTGGAAATCGACGAGGCAGGGGCGTTCGAGATTGCCCGTCGGTCCCGGGGAACGCCAAGGATTGCCAACCGGTTGTTGCGGCGAGTCAGGGATTTTGCCGAAGTGCGCTCCAACGGCCATATCACTGCGGATATCGCCGACCAGGCACTCAACATGTTGAAAGTGGACAGCCAGGGGTTCGACCACATGGACCGTCGCTTGTTGCTCGCCATGATCGAGAAATTTGATGGTGGCCCGGTGGGTGTGGAGAGTCTGGCGGCCGCAATCAGTGAGGAGCGGGGTACCATTGAGGACGTACTGGAGCCATTCCTGATTCAGCAGGGATACATGGTGCGTACACCGAGAGGGCGTATGGTGACGTCGAATGCCTACCAGCATTTCGGAGTAGTGCCGCCCAGATCCGGCCGGGAGGACGACCTTTTTGAGTGATCCCTCTGCCAGCTTTGAACTGCCGGTTCGGGTCTACATAGAAGATACGGATGCCGGTGGCATTGTTTTTCATGCCAAATACCTGCACTACATGGAGCGTGCCAGAACGGAGTGGGTCCGTAGCCAGGGCGTTGGGCTTCGTGCGGGGCTGGAGCACAACATCAGTTACGTGGTGCAAAAGATGAATCTGCACTTCCGGATGCCCGCGAAGCTGGATGATCAGTTGCTGGTTACAGCTGAACTGAAAGCCGCATCCCGGGTCTGGATGGGCTTTCGGCAATGCGTGTATCGGGCGGATGATCGGCAGTTACTGTGTGATGCAGACGTCCGTGTGGCCTGTGTTGCACTGGATACCGGCAAACCCCGGCGTCTTCCGGAAAATATGCAGGAAATTCTTAAGAATTTCGTATAATTTGTTGAAAGATTTACAAAACTACTTGGGAGTGAACAGTGGAAACGGAACTGTCAGTCTGGCATCTGATTGCGAATGCAGGGATATTGGTGCAGTTGGTCATGCTGTTGCTGATGCTGGCATCGGTCGTCTCCTGGGCTCTGATTTTCCAGCGCCTGCAGGTCTTCCGGAAAGCCCGTCAGGCTCAGCTGGAATTTGAGGACCGGTTCTGGTCCGGCATGGATTTGGGCCAGCTCTACAAAGAAGTGAGTGCGGAGCCAACGCCGTTTTCCGGTATGGAGTCTGTGTTCCGGGCAGGGTTCAAAGAGTTCTCCCGCCTTCGTCAGCAGAGCCGGGATGCCGACGCCGTGATGGAAGGTACCCAAAGAGCCATGCGCGTGGCTTTTTCCCGGGAGCAGGAGCGCCTGGAAACCCATCTGCCGTTCCTGGCCACGGTCGGTTCCACCAGTCCCTACGTTGGCCTGTTCGGTACCGTGTGGGGCATCATGAACTCCTTCCGCGGTCTGGCGCAGGTGCAGCAGGCCACGCTGGCTACGGTGGCGCCGGGTATCTCTGAGGCGTTGATTGCCACGGCCATGGGCCTGTTCGCGGCCATCCCTGCGGTCATTGCCTATAACCGGTTCTCGGCCATGTCCGACGCCTTGCTGAAGAACTATGAAACCTTTGCGGAAGAGTTTTCCAGCATTCTGCATCGCCGGGTCCACAACAGCGATCAGGCCGCAGCATAAGTTGCCATCTGGCGGTAACAGGAGTGTAGCGAGATGAAAGGTATGGGAATGATGCCTCAGCAACGGCGCAAGCCGATGTCTGAGATCAACGTAGTCCCCTACATCGATGTGATGCTGGTGCTTCTGGTGATCTTCATGGTGACGGCACCGATGCTCACCCAGGGCGTGAAGGTGGATCTACCGGAGACAACCTCCGATCCGATTCAACAGGACAAAGACGTGGAGTCCATCACCGTGTCTGTCGATAGCAATGGCGCCTACTATCTGGAAGTGGGTGACGACGCCAGCGAGCCGATGGCGCTGGACGAGGTGCGCGACCAGGTGGCAAAGATTCTGTCCCAACGGAGCAACGGTGAAGTGCTCGTCCGGGGCGATGAGTACGTGGACTACGGTGTGGTGGTGCGCCTGATGGCTGAGCTGCAGGCTGCCGGGGTCACCGGGATTGGCCTGATTACCGACGCGCCCAATGATAATCAGTAATTGGATGATGGTGACATTTTGAAGGGCCACAAGCGGGACATCGTCAGTACCGGAAAAGCTCCTCTGAAATCGCCGGTGGCGGTCTCGGTAGGGCTGCACCTGCTGGTGTTCGGTATTGCTCTGGCCGGGTGGTCGTGGAATACGCCACCAGAACCGGAGCCCAGAAGTATTTCGGCCCGGCTGATCAGTCCTGAACCAAGGCCGACACCGGTGGTGGAAGAGCAGGACGAGGCGGATAAAGAGCAGGAGCGCAAGCAGGCACAGGCGCGCGAGCAGGAAGAAGCTGAACGCCAGCGCCAGGCTGAAGAAAAAGCCCGGCAGGAGGCGGAACGGAAGGCTCAGGAAGAAGCTCGCAGGCGCGAAGAAGAGCGTCGTCAGCAAGAGGCGCAGGCAAAGGAGCTGGCAGAGAAGCAAGCCAGAGAGCGTGAAGCGGCGCGCCAGAAAGCGGAAGCCGAAGCCAAAGAGCGGGAACGGCAGAAAGCTGAGGAAGAGCGCAAGCGGCAAGAAGAAGCTAAACGCCGGGCCGAGGAAGAAAAGCGCCGTCAGGAAGAGCAGCGAAAGAAAGAAGAGGCTGAACGCCAGCGCCGCGAAGAGGAAGCTCGCAAAGAGGCGGAGCGGAAACGTCTTGAGGCTGAGAGGCGCCTGCGTGAACAGCAGCTGGAAGCGCTGGCGGATCAGGCCAGGCAAGAGCGTGAAGCGGAAGCCCGCCGCCAGCAGGAAGCCGCGGCAGCGCGCGCAAGAGAAGCACAGATGCAGAGCGAGAGTGATAAATACCAGGCGTTGATTCGCGAGCGGTTAAAGCAGGCGTGGTATCCGCCGTCCTCAGCGAATGAAAACATGACGGCGAGGTTGCAGATCACACTGTTGCCCACCGGTGAACTGGCCAGTGTGAAGTTGGTCGGTAGCAGTGGCAACACTGCGTTTGATAACTCGGCCCTGAGTGCGGTCCGATCATTGAACCGCTATCCCATTCCGGATAATCGTGACACGTTTGAGCGTTATTTCCGCCAGTTCATGATTGAATTCAACCCGCAAAGACTGCGGTGAGGTTGACAATGTTTATGAAAAGCAGATCCCGTTGCTCTGGTAGCTTTCTGAAGACACCGGTTATTGCCTGCCTGGTGCTGTTTTTGACGGCATCCCTGGGCGCCCGGGCGGAACTGTTGATTCGCATTACCGAAGGTGCGGGGTCGGCCATTCCGATTGCGGTTGTACCGTTCGCAGAGAGTGGCAGTATGCCCGCCGGGGACAAGGTGGGCAGTATCGTGCAGGCAGATCTGACCATGAGTGGTGAGTTTCGCCCGCTAGAACCATCAAAAATGCTGAGCCTTCCCTCTGAACGCTCCGAGGTGTATTTCCGGGACTGGCGCATGCTGGGACAGCGCTATGTGCTGGTAGGTCAGTTGACCCGCAATGGCGATCGGATTCAGGCCCGCTACGAGTTGTTTGATGTTAACCAGGAGAAGCGGATTCTTGGTGAAACGGCGGCAGTTCCTGCCTCTAACCTGCGATCGCTGGGCCACCACATCAGTGACCGGGTGTATGAGGCTATTACCGGAGCTCCCGGTGTATTCTCCACCAAGCTGGCTTACATCACCGTGTCTGGTGAGGGCGAGCAGACCCGTTACCGGCTTCAGGTCAGCGATGTGGATGGTAAGCGCTCCAAAGTCCGGTTGGAAAGCCGGGAGCCGATTCTGTCACCGGCCTGGTCGCCGGATGGAAAGAAACTGGCCTATGTTTCCTTTGAGACGGGCAAGCCGGTTATTTTTGTCCACGAACTGGCTACCGGTGAGCGCCAGAAGGTCGCAGACTTCCCGGGGCTGAACTCGGCACCGGCCTGGTCGACCGATGGCCGTTCCCTGTTGATGACGCTTTCCCGTGACGGTAACGCCGAGATTTACCGAATGGACCTTGCCAGCCGCAACCTGACGCGTTTGACCGACCATTGGGCGATTGATACCGAAGCCGCATGGGACCATGCCGACCGGGGTATCTACTTTACCTCTGATCGCTCCGGTGGTCCGCAGCTCTATCACATGGAACGCCCGGGGGCTGAGCCGCGTCGAATTACCTTTGGCAGTCGCTACAACGCAAGGCCGCGACCGAGCCCCACGGGTGACTATGTCTATTACGTTCATCAGCGCGACAGTGCCTTCCATATTGCCAGAACGAACCTGGAGACCGGCGAAGAGACGGTTATTACCCGCACCGGCTCCGATGAATCACCCAGTGTGGCTCCCAATGGCAGGTTGCTGATCTACGCAACCCGTCAGAACGGGGAAGGCGTACTGACCGTGGTATCCGCAGACGGAGGTGCGGCGTATAGCCTGCCGGCCTCCGAGGGCGAAGTGCGGGAGCCGGCCTGGGGGCCGGTTACCCGCTGAAAATGTACTGAACTGAATTAATTCAACGAAGACCTGAAAAGAGGAAATAACGTGATGAAGATGTCTTTCTCTACAAAAGCGTTTGCCATGCTCCTGTCCGCCGGCCTGGTTGCTGGTTGTAGCTCCACCGGTGANAACATGGAAGAGGGTGCTTACGGTTCTGACGTGGCCGCGATTGATCAGGATGGCGGTTCTACCGTTTACGGTGGTGCGGATGGCTCCGGCGTTTCCGCCTCCGAGCTGACTGATGACGAGCGCCGGGCCGCTCAGGAGCAAGCCGAGCAGGAAGCCCTGCGTGACATCACCACCTTCTACTTCGATTTCGATACGTCCGAAATCAAGCCGGACGCCCGTGACGTGCTGGTTGCCCACGCTCGCTACCTGGCGGACAACCCGCGTCAGCAGGTACGCCTGGAAGGTCATGCGGATGAGCGTGGCACCAAGGAATACAACCTGGCTCTGGGTGAGCGCCGCGCGAATGCCGTACAGCGCTTCCTGATCGTAAACGGCGCTTCCCGTGGCCAGATTGAAACCGTAAGCTATGGTGAAGAAAAGCCGGCCGTGCGTGGTTCCACTGAAAGTGCCTGGGCACAGAACCGTCGCGTAGAGCTGGTATTCCAGTAAAACCGACCTAGACGGACGTATCCATGAGAAAACAGCTCATGGCGGCCGTGCTGATCCCGCTGGGCCTTGGCCTGGCGGGAGTCGCCCATGCACAGTCGTCCACACCCGCATTCCAGAACAACAGCTCCGAGGCCCAGCGTAAGGCTGGCAACAACCAGGCCACGGCAGAGCTGTTCTACATGATTCAGCAACTGCAGCGCGAAGTGCGAGACCTGCGTGGCCAGGTTGAAGAACAGCAGCACCAGATTGGTCGCCTGCAACAGCAGGGCAGGGACCGCTATGTGGATCTGGATCAGCGGATACTGGAGCTGTCCAAGGCCGTCGAGTCCGGGGCCAGTGCTGCACAGCAGCCGGCTGCAGCGGGAGCTTCAGCAGACAGTGGAAGACTGAAGCCGACCCGGGTGTATCGTTCGCCGGAACCGGAAGAGCAGAAAACCTATAACGACATTATCGACCTTATCCGCAACAAGAAAGACTACGACGCGGCGATAACCCGCCTGTACGAGTTTGTGGATACCTATCCCGAGGGCGACCTCACCGTTAATGCCTATTACTGGCTTGGTGAAGTCTATCTGGCGAAACCCCAGCTGGAGCAGGCCCGTCAGGCTTTTACCATCGTTGCGACGCGCTATAGTGATCATCGCAAGGCGCCGGACGCTGTGTACAAGCTGGGGGTGACTCTGGATCGCCTGGGCGAAAAAGACGAGGCGCGGCGTCGGATGACCTCCGTTGTCGAGCAGTACCCCGATTCAGGGGCGGCAGAGTTGGCGAAGAAGTATCTTGATTCCGCCCAGGGTTGATCGGTATCTGGTCAACTTGCACGGATCTTGATCGGTCATTGAAAAAAGTTGGTCGACCATGAAAAAAAGGGGTTGATCACCAAAAAAATATCAGTAATATGTGCGCCTCGTTTGGGTCGTTAGCTCAGTTGGTAGAGCAGTTGGCTTTTAACCAATTGGTCGAAGGTTCGAATCCTTCACGACCCACCAAATTCAGAGTGCGAGGTTTTGGCCGCGCGTTCGCTGGATGAAAAGCCAGCACAGCCAGTTAGGGGTCGTTAGCTCAGTTGGTAGAGCAGTTGGCTTTTAACCAATTGGTCGAAGGTTCGAATCCTTCACGACCCACCAACAAGGCAAACCGTCACCACGGGGTTTGCGGAAAAAAGAGCCGAAAGGCTCTTTTTTTTTGCCCGCAAGAACCCACCTATACCCACAGGACGGACGCTATCCTGCAGCCTGGCATACCCACATTGCAGGATCATGAAACCAAAGGCAGAAGTGATATACTCTGGCCGTTAACGTCAATCAGAGAATAAGTGATGACTAAAGCGCAAGACCGCATTCTGGTTCAGGAACATCTCGCCCATCAGGCGGAGCCCAAGCCCCTGAGCGCCTCAGAGAAAGCTGATCTCGAGGCCAGGATCAAGGTGGCTCTGAAGGAGAAGGATGCCGTTCTGGTAGCGCATTATTACACCGACCCGGACATCCAGCGGCTGGCAGAAGAGACCGGTGGTTGTGTGGCGGATTCCCTGGAAATGGCACGCTTCGGAAACCAGCACCCGGCATCCACCGTTGTCGTTGCCGGCGTTCGTTTCATGGGAGAGACGGCAAAGATTCTGAACCCGGAGAAAAAGGTTCTGATGCCGACTCTGGAGGCAACTTGCTCGCTTGATGTTGGTTGCCCGGCCGACGAGTTCTCCGAGTTCTGTGATCAGCACCCGGATCGCACCGTCGTGGTTTATGCCAATACTTCGGCCGCGGTGAAAGCCCGGGCCGATTGGGTGGTCACCTCCAGTTGCGCCCAGGCCATTGTTGAGCATCTGGACGCCAAAGGTGAAAAAATTCTGTGGGCGCCAGACAAACACCTGGGCGGCTATGTACAGAAAACCACAGGCGCAGACGTTCTGATGTGGGACGGCTCCTGCATCGTGCACGAGGAATTCAAGTACCGTGGCCTGGAAGACCTCAAGGCTCTGTACCCGGATGCAGCAATCCTGGTGCACCCGGAGTCACCCGATGCGGTGGTGCAGATGGCGGATGTGGTCGGTTCCACCTCGCAACTGATTCACGCGGTGCAAACGCTTCCGAACGAAGAGTTTATCGTTGCAACCGACAACGGCATTTTCTACAAGATGCAACAGCTGGCGCCTAACAAAACGTTGATTGAGGCGCCCACCGCGGGCAATGGCGCAACCTGCCGAAGCTGTGCCCATTGCCCCTGGATGGCCATGAACGGCCTGGAGAACCTGCTTCACGTGCTTGAGCATGGCGACCAGGAAGTGCATGTGGATGACGAGCTGCGAGAAGACGCGCTGCGCCCGCTGCGCCGGATGCTGGACTTCACCGCCAAAATGAACCTCAAGGCTGCCGGCAACGCCTGAAGGCTTCGGGGTTATTCCTAACCGGCTTCGCGCGCCTGGAGCCGGTTAGTCAGCTCACCAAGGCGCTCACTCACCACCTGGCGTTCGGCGGAGCCGGCCGGCAGTTTCTCCTGGGCCTGGCGCAATTGCCGCTGTGCTGATTTCAGATCGCCCATCAGTACATCGTATTCCGCTCTTGCCCGGTGTACGCCGACAATATTCCGCGCCATACCTTCGGCTTCGGCCAGTCTCAGCCACAGTTGCTCCTGGCTGGGCAGGCGGCGAGTCAGCTCCCTCAGGTAGTCGGCAGCGGCGGCGCCGTTACCATCGGCAATCTCGATGGCCGCCAGCGTGGATGTTATTGGATAGTTGCCGGGATTGCGCGCCAGGGCCTCCTGCATAAGCGCTCTGGCGTCGGCATACCGTTTCTGGCTGAGCAGAACTTCCGCCAGTGATACCTGGAACGTGATGCGCCCGGGGTTGGCTTTCAATAATTCCCGCATTAGCTGCTCCGCCTTCTCATAGCGCCGGCTTTCCTGATAAGCCACCGCCAGGCCGTAGCGAATGGCATCGTTGCGCTGGGCGTCTTCCCGGGCCAGGTAAGCCTCGAACGTTTCTATCGCCGTTTCCGGCGATTCGCTGTAATGCACCTGCAGGCGGCTGCGAACCAGGTGATATTCCTGTCCGTCCTGCACCCGGGTATCAGGGTATTGTTCGGCCCGGTTGCGGGTGTCGGCAACCCGGTTCTGGGTCAGCGGGTGAGTGGAAAGGTATTCCGGCAGGCGATTTCCCTGCAGGCGGTTCTGCCTCATCATGATTTCGAACATCTCGGGCATACCTCTCGGGTCCATGCCGGCACTGGCCAGGA
>JGI12576J13900_1000395_pt1 | contig 12734 bp, 10 predicted proteins | sample TtanPargueraPR_5_FD_13900 | JGI IMG/M metagenome (IMG submission 13900)
TTGTTTGTGGCCGGCACTGAGGTTTCCCGCGATGGCTTTTCCCGTTTTACCAAGCCGTTGCAAAGCTATTTCCCGGGCGTGCAGGCCATGGAGTGGATACCCAGGGTGCCTGCCGGTAAACGGAAGCAGTTTGAACGAAGGCTGGACGCCTACGGGGGAGGTTCGGCGTTTTTCAAGGAGAAGGGCGAAAGCGGTGAGTTGGTGCCCGCCGGAGACAGGAAGGACCATTTCCCCGTATTTTATGTCGAGCCTTTGAAAGGAAACGAGGCGGTACTGGGCTTTGACCTCGGTTCCAACCCGGTGCGCAGAAACGCTTTGCGGAAGGCGGCCGACAGCGGCAAGATCGTTGCCTCCGGCCGAATATCCCTTATTCAGGGGCAGGGAGTTCAGCACGGATTTCTTCTTTTCCATCCTGTGTACCGGGAAGGCGAGCCCGGTGAGACGTCTTTTGACGCCATCCGGGGATTCCTTTTGCTTGTCTACAGGCTGGCCGATTTCATCAAGGCGGCTCTTTCGGACCTCAAGGCGACAGGCGTGGCCGCATACATCCTCGATAAGAGCGCTCCCGCGGGGGAGCGGTTCCTGTATGGTTGGCGGTGCCGGGAAGAAAATTTCGGACAGCTGACACAGGGGATGAGCGCGTCCTTCGTCATGGATGTGGGGCAGCGCGAGTGGGAGGTGGTTTGCGTACCGTTGCCCTCTTTCTATGAACGATTTCAGACTCGTTATTCAGTGGCGGCCACCGCTGGAGCCTTGTTGCTGACAGTGCTTGTGGCAGTCTATGCGGCGGCCAACGCCGGGCGGACCGAACGCATTCGTGAGCAGGTGCGGGAGCGCACAGCCGAACTGAGAGATTACGTCCGCCAACTTAACTGCCTGTACGCCATTTCCAGTCTGGTGGAGCAGTCCGGCAAGGAAGTGGACGAAGTCCTTCGACAGATAGTGACCATGATTCCCATGGCCTTCGACCATCCTCTGGATATGCGTGTTTCCATCAGCAATGAAGGCCGGATTTACGGCCATCCTGCCGGCGAGGGCGCAGTCGGCATCGCCGTGGAAGATATCAACGCTCCCGAAAAGGTGGGCGAGTTGCACATCGCCCGTGGACAATCGGAGGTGATGGGTGCGGATGGGTTCAGCGAAACCGAACTTGCCTTGATTAAAAGCGTTGCGGCCCAGATTGCCGCCTACATCGAGCGCAAGCGCGCGGAGCGGCAGCTGGTGGATGCGCGCGACGAGGCCCAGCAGGCCACACGGGCCAAAAGCGAGTTCCTGGCCAACATGAGCCACGAAGTGCGGACACCGCTCAACGCCATCATCGGTCTCTCGGAAATGGTCAGGAAGACCGGGCTTACCCCGAAGCAGCTCGACTATTTCAGCAAGATACAGGGCGCTTCCCGCTCCCTGTTGGGCATTGTCAACGACATACTCGATTTCTCGCGCATCGAGGCGGGAAAGCTCGTCTTCGAGCAGATGGAGATGCGTCTGGCCGAGGTGCTTTGGCGGTTGTTGGAGTTGTATGGGCCGCGGGCCGACAACAAGGGAATCCAGTTCAATGTCATTACCGAAACCGGGCTTCTCCCCTGCATGGTGGGGGACTCGCTACGTTTCGAACAGGTGCTGACCAACCTGACGACCAACGCCATCAAGTTCACGGATCATGGTCAGGTGGACCTGATGGTCTCGCCTGTCGGCGTGGACAGTGAAAAAGTGCGTATCAGGGTACAGGTGCGTGACACCGGCATCGGCATAGGGACGGACGACCGGGAGATGTTGTTCGAGTCCTTTACCCAGGCGGACGGCTCTCATACCCGCCAGCATGGGGGCACCGGTCTCGGGTTGGCCATCACCCGACAGTTGGTGCATCTCATGAACGGTGAAATATCGGTAGAGAGCGCCTTGGGCAAGGGAAGTTCGTTTACTGCCGAGGTGGAGTTCGGGACTCCTGACGAGGAACGCCCGCTGGAAGCCAGGGAATTGCTGACTGGAAAACGGGCTCTCGTCGTGGGACCGGCGACCATGGAGGCGGAGCGCGTGGCCGGAGGGTTGGAGGAGTTGGGTTTTGATGTGATCTGCAGGGATGAAGGCGAGGCGGCCCTGGAGCTGGCGACGGACGTTGAGTCGGAAAAGCTTGTGGACCTTGTGTGGACCGACTGGAAGACGCCGGGCATGAACGGGCTGGAGTTGGCCCGCGCCTTGAACAACCGGTTGCCCATTGCCCGACTGCCCAGATTGATTCTCGGCACAGGGCATCTCACCGGGGAGGTCCGCAGGCTGGCGGAAAGCCTGTTCGACAAGGTCGTGCTTCAGCCCGTGTGCAGCCAGTCTTTGGCCGAGGTGGTGGACAGACTTTTTGGACTTGCTCCTCTGGGGATGGGAGATTCTGATGGAGATGCCCGTGCCGCCGTGCGCGGCGCACGGCTGCTGGTCGCCGAGGACAACGGCATCAACCGTCAGGTCATACAGGAGATTCTTGAGGATGCAGGCGTCCATGTCGCCATGGCCGTCAACGGACGCGAGGTGGTGGAAATGGCGCGATTCGCGGACAAGGACGTTTATGACGGCGCGCTCATGGATATTCAGATGCCGCAGATGGATGGCCTGGAAGCCACGCGCGCCATCAGGGAATTCCTGTCCGCCGAAGAGTTTCCCATTATAGCCATGACCGCGCACGCCATGACCGAGGACAGGGAGCGTTGCTTTGAGGCGGGGATGAATGACTATGTCTCCAAGCCTCTGGATGTGAACGAACTTTTCAGAGTGCTTTCCTATTGGATGGAAGGCCGGGGATCGGGCGAGAGCACCGCTCCGGAATTGCGGAGCGACACAGGTCAGCCGATTATTCCCGCACTCGACGGGTTTGATGTCCAGGCCGGGCTGGAACGGCTCGGCGGCAAAAACGCAGTGTACAAGCGGTTGCTTTTGGAATTTCAGCGTGACTATGCACACGTGGTGGAGGATCTTCGCCAACTGCTGGATGCGGACGATTGGGAGCACGCCAAGCGCCATGTCCATACGGTCAAGGGCGTGTCGGGAAATATCGGAGCAACGGATGTTCATGACGCCGCCGTGGAACTGGAGCGCTCCCTCAAAGCCGGCATTCCCTGTTCGGATTGCCTTGAAGTATTCTCCGGAGCCATGCGGGTGGCGTTGAGTTCTCTGGAACGCTACAGAATCCAGGTTGAGTCTGGTGATGAGCCGGACACATGCTCGAGCCAGCTCGGCGCCGCCGCGTTCGCGGAGAAGCTTGACGAATTGCGCAGCCTTTTGGATGCCAGTGACTTCAAGGCGGTTCGTATTTACGAGGAAGTGCGGGAAGTCTTGGCCTGCTCAGAAGCGGCAGGGGAAGCCTCTTTGCTCGAGGAGAGCATCAACAGTTTTGATTTTCGGAATGCGGGCGATAACTTGAGAACAATACTCATGAAACTTGGCATTTCATAGCCGGAGCGGTTCGTATGGTCGGTCAGAACAAGAGGCAACGAATCCTTATAGTGGACGACTCGTCCTTCAATATCAGCATTCTCGGTGAGGCTTTGAGCGACGAGTACGACATCAGTGTGGCCAAGAACGGCGAGGAGGCCATTGCCATTGTCGGTTCGGACAAACGTCCGGATCTTATCCTGCTGGACATCGTCATGCCCAGGATGGACGGTTACGAGACGATCCATCTTCTCAAATCGGATGACGGCACCATGGATATCCCGGTGATTTTCATCACTTCCATGACCGAAGAGGAAGACGAGACCAGGGGGCTTGCCATGGGTGCTGTGGACTACATCACCAAGCCGTTCAGCACGCCCATCGTCAAAGCTCGGGTGCGTACCCACCTTGAGCTCAAGCGCAAGACCGACATGCTTCAGAATCTTTCCGCCATGGATGGACTGACCGGAATCCCGAACCGTCGCAAGTTCGACGAGACTTTTGAGGAGGAATGGCGCAGGAGCGTGCGTGAAAAGGGTGTCATTTCCGTAATCATGATGGATATAGACTACTTCAAGAAGTACAACGACAACTACGGTCATGGCGAGGGAGACCGCTGTCTTCGCCTGGTTTCTTCGGCCTTGGACGGGACCTTGAATCGCGCTTCGGACATGGTGGCCCGGTATGGGGGAGAGGAGTTCATCGCCATCCTGCCGGGCACGGACGGTCCCACTGCCGTGGTCATGGCCGAGACAATGCGGCGCAATGTGGAGAAGCAGAACATTGCGCACGCCCACTCCGAGTGCGCGGATCACGTCACCATCAGTGTGGGCGTGGCCAGCACGAGACCGGTCATGGGTATGGCGCGGTCCGACCTGATCAAGGGGGCCGATCAGATGCTGTATCAGGCCAAACAGGCAGGCAGAAACAGGGTGGAGAAAACCGAATTGGAAAACGATTAGCAACAGTCCGGGCCACAGGAAGCCTTGTCCTTGCCCTTGAGCCATGTCTGTATGATGTAGGCCGCGCATCCCACACCCGGTGTTACGGCGATGGCCCCGGTGGGGCAGTTCATGGTGCAGGCCCCGCATTCCATGCAGCCGTCCAGATCCATGATCTCGGCTTTTTTGCCGTTCAAGTGCACGACCCGCTGCGGGCAGACCGTTACGCACATGCCGCAGCCGACGCAGGCGTCCTTGTTCAGCCGCAGGGTGGCAACTTTGTCGAGATACCGAAAGTCCTTCATGCCGCACCTCCCGTAAATCCAGAGCCGATCCACAGGGCCAGCGCCGCGAGGGCCGCCAACGCCTGAGCCGGAATGCCCCGGCGCATTTCCTTTTCCACCCCGGACGGTGAAGTATATGGGGTGGACCCCGTGAAGTTCATGGCCAGATAGGAGCTCGCCGCTGTGGCGAACAGCGTTGCCGCAACAATGCCTGATGTCCCGATGACGTTTGAAAAGGAGAGGGAGACGGCCAGGCTTAGAGGCAGACCCGTGACGATGCCTTTGATCCAGAACTGGCGGCCGGGCAACCAGGGCAGGAGGATGGGGGTGAGACAGGCTCCGGCGAAGATGCCGGCTCCGCCCGCGGCCAGCGCCGCGGCTCCCCTGCTCCAGGCCGCTGCAAAGGAAAATATTCCGGGCCCTATGCCGGAGAGCGCAAATATGATCGCCGATACTATGAAAATGTATTTGCGCAGAATCCAGAATTCGACCGGGACGAGCACTGCGCGTTCCCTGAGAGTGAAGGTGACCGACCGCATGGTTTCGTCAGCTTTGTAGCCGGATTTGATGAAGCTCTTGAGGTCCGAGGCGCGCACCGGGCTGTATATGGCTTTGAAGTCGCAGAGATTGTTCAGCTTGTGGGCTGCAATGCCGGTGGCCGCCAACTGGGGGACGATGACCTGTCGGTGGCTGACGATGTCGGCCAGTTGTGTGAGCAGGATGCGGCGGGCGAGTTCTTCCGTGGAGAAAAGTTGTTTTCCTGCCGCGCACCAAACGTTGATGCCCCGCGTGTCGAGGATGAGCAGCCAGGCGTCCAGCCCGTTCATTTCCTTGCGGACAATGTCGAAGGTCAGTTTGTAATTGGCCGTGGCCACCACGGGGGATTCGGGCGTCGGACTACCCACGCAATAGAGTCCGGGCGTCACTTTGTAGTTGTTGCGAGTGATCCCCAAGCGGGCCCGAAACGTGCCGAATCGGTCGCGCCAGGATAGTTTGGTGTGCACACGCGGTACGGCCCCGGCAGGCGTCTCCACAAAGTCTTTCACGTAATGGCGGATGGTGTATCCGGCTCGTTCGAAGATCCCGGACTCGGGATCGGGCTTCGGGCCTCAACAGACCCCCTCTTCAAGGGGCTTCGATTCCGGTATGACGTGTCGCGTGGAGCAGGAGCAATCCTGTGGTTGCAGCATCGGGGCCATTTTCAGTTCCTTCATTGTTCCTCCAATAGTGTTTCAACCATGTCGTGGAAACGTTTGAGAACGTTTTTGTCCACGCAGTAGCAACTCTTCGGACCATCCACCTCGCCCTGGATCAGACCGGACCGGCGCAGAATTTTGAGGTGCTGGCTCACCGTGGATTGGGCCAGGGGCATGACCTCGACTATTTGTCCGCAGACGCAGCGGTCCATTCTTATGAGATGCTGGAGGATCTGGACACGGGCCGGGTGCCCGAGTGCTTTGCACAAGGTGGCGAATTCCTCATTGCCGGAAGTGTTTCGCGGCGCAGCTTTGGCAGGCGGACAGCAGTGTTTTTGTTTCATCATATGCGGTGTCTTGTTTATTGATCGTTGATCGACGATAAGCGATTTTGTGAGGCGGGTCAACAGTTGTGGAAGATCTGGAAGTGCAGGAGAGAGAGGCGGGAAAACGGAGTTGATGCGTTACGAGGTGGCGAATCTCCGTTGCTTGCGGACTATCCAGAGGCTTTCGCCGGAGTAGATGATCAAAGCTGTCCAGATGCAGCCGAAGGTGATCAGGCTGTTGGTGGTGAAGGGTTCCTTGTAGACGAATACGCCGAGCAGGAACGCGATGCTGGGCGCGGTGTATTGCAGGATGCCCAGGGTTGTCAGGCGGAGCCTGCGCGCTCCGAAGGCGAATCCGAACAAGGGCATGGAAGTGGCGATACCCGCGCCGATGAGGAAGAGATCATTGTGCAGCGATCCGTGCAGGAAGGAGGCCTGTCCGGTATATGCCAGATAGATCAAGTACCCCAGAGCCAGGGGGGTGATGATGGCGGTTTCCACCAGCAGGCCGGGCAGGGATTCCATGGGCGCGGTCTTGCGTATGAGTCCGTAGAGCGCAAAGGTCACGGCGAGAGCCAGGGCCAGCCAGGGCATGTGCCCGATTCCGACAATGGAGTTGACGACTCCGGCAAAGGCGCAACAAATGGCGATGATCTGCAGCTTGGTCATGCGTTCGCGCAGGAGCACGAATCCGAGCACCGCGTTCATGAGCGGGTTGATGTAGTAGCCCAGGCTGGTGGCCAGTACGTGCCCGTTGGTCACGCACCAGATGTACATGAGCCAGTTGCTGGCCAGCAGCAGGCTGCTGACGGTGAACATGCCCATGGTCTTGAGGGACTTCATGGGGATCAGAGTTTCGCGCCAGCGTTTCTGGACGGTTACCAGCAATCCTGCGAAGGCCAGAGACCAGACAATACGGTGGCACAGGATTTCCAATGAAGGAACTCCTTGTAATTGCTTCCAATAGATGGGCAAAAGTCCCCATCCGACGAATGCGGCCAGGGCTGCATAAAATCCCGAAGTGCTGACTTGTTGCGTTTTGTTATTCATTTCAGTGTATTGTATGTAGTATGGGTGGTGTAAGATGGGAAATTACACCCGGGGTGGTCGGAGGTAAAGATATTATTTGTTGTCCGAAGTTCATGTTTTTTCCCTGATTTTGTTGATTTCCCTTGCCATAAATCCGCAGCGAGGATACCGAAGTTATTGGAAGATCGTATTCGGTATTTGTCGGCGGACTGAGGTCTTCCCGGTGGTCTACCGAGTCTGCGGGCAGCTTTCGTCGGGTTTCTTGATCGGTTTTACGGGAGATGTGTAGGTTCACTTCCAACCGGAGCGATTCAGGCCTGATTGTTTTAAGGAGTATGTTGTGGCTAAGAACATTTATGTAGGGAATCTTCCCTGGAGTTCCTCCGAGGACGAAGTGCGCCAAGCTTTCGCCGTTCATGGAGAAGTCCTTTCCGTCAAACTGGTCAATGACCGGGAAACCGGTCGTCCCCGTGGCTTCGGCTTTGTCGAGATGGAAGACGCTGATGCTGAAAAGGCAATTGAAGCTTTGGATGGTGAAGACTTCGGTGGTCGCCGTCTCAAGGTGAACGAAGCACGGCCACGTCCCCAGCGTCGCTGGTAGACGAAATGACCCCCCGGCCCTCGGGCCGGGGGCTTCTTTATTGGGGGGGAGGGCGCCTCAGTCCTGGATGGGAATGTCGAAGATGAAGTCGCTTCCCTTGTCCGGAACCGACTCCACCCATATCTTTCCACCATAGCGGGCCACCAGTTCCCTGCAGATGGCCAGGCCGAGCCCGGTGCCTTCCTTGGCTCCGCTCAGGGTGTCGCCGTGCCGCCTTTTCTGAAATTTCTCGAAGATTTTTGACTGGTCTTCTTTCGGGATACCGATGCCCGTGTCTGAAACAATGAAGCGGATCATCTCTCTTTTCCCTTTTACCGTGATACGCACCTCACCCTCTTTCGTGAATTTGTGGGCGTTGTGCAGCAGATTGATGAGCACCTGCTGCATGCGGTCCGGGTCCACTGTGATCCTCGGCAGATCTTCTGCAATGTCGAGCTTGAGGGTCACTCCCTGCGTTTCGGCGAATTGGCCCATGACCGAGTCGTAGGCGGCCCGGGCTATGTCCCCCGGGGCGGTCTGCCTGTCGTTCCACTCCATGCGGCCGGACTCGATGCGGTTCAGGTCCAGGAAGTCGTTGATGAGCCTTGTCAGCCTTTCTCCTTCGCTTTCCACTATCTTGAGATTTTGCTTGATGCGCTTGGCTTGTTTGCCGAAAGCCGGGCTTTCCTCGTTGTGGGGGGCGAAATAGCGTTCAAAGTCCTTGAGAGTCAGTTTGGCAAAGCCCCTGATGGAGGTCAGAGGGGTACGCAATTCATGGGAAATTGATGAAATGAGCGCGGATTTGAGCTTGTCCAGTTCCTGCAGGCGCTGGTTGGCGTCTTCCAGTTCCTTTGCCTTGTCCACCAGTTGGCGGGTGCGCTCAAGGACCATGGATTCCAGTTGTTCATTGAGCCTGAAAAGTTCCTCTTCGGTGCCTTTGCGGTCGATGGCGATGCCCACCTGTTCGGAAACCGCGGTCATGAGTTTGATGTCCGCGTCCGAATAATGGTCCTTGTTGGAATAGTGCTGTACGGCCATGGCGCCGATGGCCGTGCCCCTGACCACCAGCGGTACTCCCAGCCACACGGCGGCCGGAGGCTCCTGCACTTCGGGGATATCGCCGCAGCTTTCCCGTTCGTCCTTGTCCCGGGTGATGAACAGAGGTTTTTGTGAGCGAATGACCTTCAGGGACAGGATGTCTTCATTCACCGTTGCAAGGTCGATGTCATGAAAGTCCTTGATTTCTTCGTCATGATGATACGGAAAAACGATCCTGTTGTTATCCTCGTCCATGAGAGCGATGAAGAAGTTGGTGGCGTCCACGGCCTTGTTCAGGATTTTGTGAATGGTGCGGTAGAGTTCCTGAAGGTCCGACGTGGTGCTGACCGCATTGGATATTTCGTAAAGCACCTGAGTGGTCCGCTGGTTGATCTTTCGTTGAGTGATGTCCTCGATGAATCCCTCATAGTACAGGAGGTTTCCGTTGTCGTCATTGACCATGCGGGAAGACTCGGACACCCAGATGACCGAACCGTCCCTGCGCCTGAGCTGCAGTTCGTGGTTGTGAATGCGGCCATGTTTCTTCAGGAGCTCCGTCTTTGTTTCGCAGTCGGCTTCGTTGACGTAGATTTGGGTTTCTATGTCCGTGACCGCCCCAATCATCTCTTGGGGAGTCGCGTACCCGAAGATGGCGGCAAAGGATTGGTTCATCGTCAGGAATCGGCCGTCCGGCGTGCTTTGGTACAGGCCCTCAATGGCGTTTTCGAACAGGGCCCGGTAGCGCTCCTCCGCTTGCTTGCGCCGGGTTATGTCGCGCATGGCCGTCACCCGCGTCTTTTTCCCCCGAAACATGAAGGTCTTGCCCTGGAATTCAACCGGGAAGGCGGAGCCGTCCTTGCGGATGGCGATCACTTCGTATGCTTCCTCATACCCTTCCTTGATATGTTTGCGGGTCAGGTTCTTGTATTCGGCGGCCACGAAATCGGGCGTATACGCCCCCGTGAATTCGCTGTGTTGGTACCCGAGCATCTCGCAGGCCGCATGGTTCGCAGCCAGGATGATGCCGTTTTCGGAGATGAGGATGCCTTCGAAGGTGGCTCGGGAGAGTGCGTTGTGCAGCTCTTCGCTTTCCTTGAGGGCCTGCTCGGCATATTTGCGTTCCGTGATGTCCGTGTGTGTGCCGGAAAGCCGGTAAGGCTTGCCCTCCTCATTCCTCAGGCAGCCGCCGCGACCGTGAATCCACCGCCAGCTGCCGTTTTTGTGCCGCATGCGGTATTCGACCTGGAACTGGTCCGCATCACCGTAGATGCATGTCTGGTTCGCTTTCAGCGTTCGTTCCAGGTCGTCGGGGTGTATCCGTTTCGTCCACTCCTCATGGGTGTTGGGGAGTTCGTCGTCAGTATAGCCGATCATTTCCTTGTAGCGCGGCGAGTAGTAGACTTCACCGGTTTTCACGTCCCAGTCCCAGATTCCGTCGTTGGCGCCGCGCACCACCAGGGCATAGCGCTCCTCGCTTTTGCGCAGTGCGTCCTGGGCCTTCTTCAATTCCGTGACATCCACCATGCAGCCCCGGTTGCCTACGACCTTGCCGCCGCGCTTGAGCACCTGTGGGTAGGTTTTGACATAGAAGATGGTGCCGTCCAATTTGACGGCCTTGATGACTCTGGGAGGCACCTGTTCGCCGCGCTCAACTCTTTGGAATCGTTCTCTGGTGATGGCCTGATCGTCCGGGTGGATGAAATCCGTGGCCTTTCTTCCCTGCCATTTGAAGGAGGGAGATCCGCCGAAGAGGATGGTGCATTCGGTGTTGAGGTTGAGCAGGACGCCTGTGGGGTCTGTTTCGTAAACAGGGAAGGGAAGACTGCGGAGCACTTCCCACTCCTCGGCCATGTTGTCGGACAGCATTCTTTCGAGATCGGCTATCCGGCTTTGATGTGCCTTGATATCGGCGAGAAGTTCTTTTTTGGTCTTCCTGTTGTTGCTGGCCATTCAGAGCCCCCAAGTGAAGTGACATGCCTGGTGGAGAGTACTTTAAATATGTTGTAATATGAAGGATGTTATTTTCATTTTGCCCGCAAGTATGCCGTTGATCCTGAGAAAGGGGATCGTTTTTGAAACAGGCTTTTTTGAAGCATCATTTTCAGAGAAAAAGTGGACTGCCTTGGAGGGAAAAAACTTTGGTGACATTTTTTCAAACTTTTTGCGGGGCATGTTTTTGTTTTGCCTTTGTCCGTGCCGCATTTGATTGTTGTTCTCTTTTTCGGCTTTGTTCTCGGTACCATTTCCGGCTTCATGAAGCTGTCGCACAACTTTTTCTCCCGAAAACTTGCCGGAATTTATATTGAATCAATACGTGGCACACCCATGATCGTACAGGCTTTGTTCCTGTATTTCGGGGTGCCCATGGCGTTGGGCCTGCGTATTCCTCCCGTGGTGGCCGGTATCATCGTCATCGCCGTGAACAGCGGCGCGTACATCGCGGAGATCGTTCGCGGCGCGGTGCAGTCCATCAACCCCGGCCAAATGGAAGCAGGCCGCTCCATCGGCCTGAACCGTTCCCAGACCATGCGCTACGTCATTTGGCCCCAGGCCTTCAAACGCATGATACCGCCCTTGGGCAACCAGTTCATCATCAGTCTGAAGGATACGTCCCTGCTGACCGTCATCGGCGTGGGCGAACTGACTCGCACCGGTCAGGAAATCGTGGCCGTGAACTTCCGCGCCTTTGAAGTCTACATTGCCGTCGCCATCGTATATCTGGTCATGACCCTGAGCATTGCAAAGGGACTTCGTATGCTTGAAAAACGTTTGCAGATTGTGAAGTAGGGGGGTCCGAAATGATCAAGATAGAAAAATTGCATAAGAGTTTCGGCGATCTCAAGGTCCTCAAAGGCGTCGACCTGCATGTGAAGGCAGGCGAGGTCGTGGTTATTCTCGGGCCGTCCGGGTCCGGTAAGTCCACTGTCCTGCGTTGCATCAACAAGCTGGAAGAACCCACTGCCGGTCGCATCCTGGTCGATGGTGACGACATCATGGACCAGAAGACGGATATCAACTATGTCCGCAGCGAAGCCACCATGGTCTTTCAGCAGTTCAATCTCTTCCCGCACATGACCGTGCTGGAGAATGTGACGCTCGGCCCCATCAAGGTGCGCAAGTGGAGCAAGGCCGACGCGAACAAGCTGGGTCTGGAACTGCTGGACAAGGTGGGACTGAAGGACAAGGCACACAACTATCCCGAGCAGCTCTCAGGCGGCCAGAAGCAACGTGTGGCCATCGCCCGTTCCCTGGCCCTCAAGCCCAAGGTCATTCTCTTCGACGAACCCACATCGGCCCTGGACCCGGAATTGGTTGGCGAGGTGCTGGAAGTCATGAAGCAGCTCGCCCGTGAAGGCATGACCATGGTTGTGGTCACGCACGAAATGGGTTTTGCCAAGGAAGTGGCGGACAGGGTCATCTTCATCGACGAAGGCGTTGTGAAGGTGGACAAGGATCCTCATGAATTCTTTTCCGATCCGGATCATCCGAGACTCAGGGATTTTCTGAGCAAGGTCGTCCTTCATACTTAGGCTTCAGCATATCTGCATGAGCTTTCGAGAACCCCGCTTTCGCGGGGTTTTTCATTAATAATAGCCATCTATCCATTTTATATATAGACTGCAGCGATCGGAAACGAGCCAAATAAAGGGGGGTACCCATGATCAGGAAGATATCCATCAACGCCCGCATGCTGTTGTTGACCGGGATCATGGCCGTGTTCACTTTCGCTTGTCTGTATGTCTTCACCCAAGGGGTCAGTTCCGTGGGAGATATCGGCGTCGACAGCGCAGTGCAGGCCATGGTCAATGGTGAAAAACGGAAACTTCAGGTGGGCACGCATTCCATGGCCGTGAGTCTTGGAGCGGCCGTCAAGGGGCAGGCTGGTGAAGAGGCGGTGGAAACCATTCGAAGACTGGTGG
>JGI12576J13900_1000397_pt1 | contig 12557 bp, 10 predicted proteins | sample TtanPargueraPR_5_FD_13900 | JGI IMG/M metagenome (IMG submission 13900)
GTTGGCGTAGCCCCATTCGTTGTCATACCAGGCGTAGATTTTCACATGGGTGCCGTTGACCACCAGGGTGGACAGGGCATCAACGATGGAAGAACGGGGGTCGGTCTTGTAGTCGATGGACACCAGCGGGCGCTCTTCGTAGCCCAGGATATCTTTCAGTTCGCCCTCGGCCGCGTCCTTGAGCAGTTGATTCACAGTTTCCTTATCCGTGGGTTTCTCTACTTCAAAGACGCAGTCGGTCAGTGAGGCATTAGTTAGCGGAATCCGCACCGCATGGCCATCCAGCCTGCCTTTAAGCTCCGGGAAGATCTCGATAATCGCCGTGGCGGAACCGGTGCTGGTGGGAATCAGCGAGCTACCACAGGCACGGGCCCGGCGCAGATCCTTGTGGGGCGCATCGATGATGGTCTGGGTATTGGTCAGGCTGTGGATGGTGGTCAGGGAGCCGTGCTTGATACCCAGTTTCTCGTGGATCACCTTCACCACCGGCGCCAGACAGTTGGTGGTGCAGGAGGCCGCGGTGATGATGCGGTCGTTGGCAGGGTCGAAGATGTCTTCGTTCACACCCATGACAATGTTCTTCGCACCCGGCTCTTTCACCGGGGCGGTGACCACCACCCGTTTGACACCCTGGTCCAGGTAACCCTGCAGCACAGCCACCTTCCTGTTCACACCGCTGGCTTCGATCACCAGGTCGCAGCCGGACCAGTCGGTCTCGGCGATGGCCTTGTTATGGGTTACCCGGATGCGCTGGCTGTCAATCAACATATCGTCACCATCGGCCATCGCTTCACGACTCCAGGTGCCGTGTACGCTGTCAAAGTTCAACAGGTGCGCCAGCGTGTGGGTGTCCGCGCCGGGATCGTTGATGGCGACGAATTCGAACTCTGGCCAGCCCCAGGCCGCCCGCAGCGCCAGCCGGCCAATGCGACCAAACCCGTTAATGCCTACTTTGATCTTGCTCATGATGTTCTCCTTGCGACCTTCGCGATCCGCATGTGCGATAAAGGATCAGCGGCACTGCACCGCCGGGCGATCCGCCATGGCCTGTAATCTGGCCAGCGGCTGCTTAATCAGTGCCGGGTTGTTAACGGCAGTTTCCTCCAGCACCCGCACCATCCAGTCTGGCAGGTGCGGACTAAGGTAATAATAGACCCATTGGCCCCGGCGCTCTGTTTCCAGCAAGCCAGCTTCACGCAGCGATGCCAGGTGGCGGCTGACTTTTGGCTGAGGCGCCTCAAACGCCGCCATCAATTCGCACACGCACAACTCACCCTGACGGTGGATCAACAGCGTGGCCGCAAGCCGGAGTTCATCTCCCAGGGCCTTGAACAGGGTCATCGGATTGTAATGGGCTTGACCTTTCATATTTACCGACCAATATATACGCTTATTCGAATATGCAGTTTTTCGCATATTAGTGTGACACAGTGATGACGTAAAGGATCGACGATCAACATGCCAACCGCGGATCTTCCCAACATCAAAGCTGAGCTGTTCAATGCTCCCACGGCATCGAAGGTATTCGAGGCCCCGGCCTCCGAGCATCCAGCCCGGATTCTCTTGCTATACGGCTCCCTGCGCGAACGCTCGTTCAGCCGCCTGGCGGTGGAAGAATCCGCCCGCCTGCTGGAAGCCATGGGCGCAGAAACCCGTATCTTTAACCCCCGCGGCCTGCCCCTGGCCGATGCCGAAGACGCCAGCCATCCCAAGGTTCAGGAACTGCGGGAACTGGTGCAGTGGAGTGAGGGCATGGTGTGGTGCTCCCCGGAACGCCACGGCGCCATGACCGGCATCATGAAAACCCAGATCGACTGGATACCGCTGTCCCTGGGTGCGGTTCGGCCGACACAGGGCAAAACCCTGGCAGTGATGCAGGTATGTGGTGGCTCCCAGTCATTCAACGCCGTTAATCAGCTGCGGGTGCTGGGCCGGTGGATGCGCATGGTCACCATTCCGAACCAGTCCTCGGTGCCCAAAGCCTTCATGGAATTTGATGGCAATGATCGCATGAAGCCCTCGCCTTACTATGATCGCATCGTGGATGTCATGGAAGAGCTGGTAAAGTTCACCCTGCTGGTACGGGACCGCAGTGATTACCTCACCGACCGCTACTCCGAACGCAAGGAAAGCGCCGAAGAACTGTCGAAGCGTGTGAACCAACGTTCCATTTAAGGATATGCCATGAGCAGCAAAAGCGATGTGAACACGGTTGAAACCACTGACGGCGGCCTGGACCTGTTCGGGCGTTACCTTTCCGTGTGGGTGGCACTGGCCATTGTGGCCGGTGTAGCCCTCGGGCAGCTTGCCCCCTCGATTCCCGAGACCCTGTCCCGCTTTGAATACGCCCAGGTGTCCATCCCTATCGCCATCCTGATCTGGGCGATGATTTTCCCGATGATGGCACAAATCGATTTCAGCGCCGTGGTCGGGGTGCGAAAAGAGCCGAAGGGCCTCGCCATCACCACTATCGTGAACTGGCTGATCAAACCCTTCACCATGTTCGCCATTGCCTGGTTTTTCCTGATGGTGGTGTTTAAACCCTGGATCGCCCCACAACTGGCCAGCGAATACCTGGCCGGCGCCATTCTACTGGGTGCCGCGCCCTGCACCGCCATGGTATTTGTCTGGAGTTACCTGACCAAAGGCGATGCCGCCTACACCCTGGTGCAGGTATCCCTGAACGACATCATCATGCTGTTCGCCTTTGCGCCCATTGTGGTCTTCCTGCTGGGGATTTCCGACATCCAGGTACCCTGGGATACGGTGATTCTGTCGGTGGTCTTATACATCGTGATTCCCCTCACCGCCGGCTACCTGACCCGCCGGACCCTGATCGCACGCCACGGCGAACAGTGGTACGACAACGTATTTATGAAACGCCTCAGCCCCGTGACGCCTGCCGCGCTGATCGTCACCCTGGTCTTGCTGTTCGCCTTCCAGGGTGAAGTCATTCTGCAAAATCCGTTGCACATACTGCTGATTGCGGTGCCACTGGTTATCCAGACCGTGTTTATCTTTCTGCTGGCCTATGGCTGGGCCCGGCTGTGGAACGTGCGCCACTGCATCGCCGCCCCAGGGGCCATGATCGGTGCCAGTAACTTCTTTGAGCTGGCAGTGGCGGCGGCCATCGCCCTGTTCGGCCTGAAATCCGGCGCGGCCCTGGCCACGGTGGTGGGCGTACTGGTGGAAGTGCCCTTGATGCTGGCGCTGGTACGCATTGCCAATAACACCCGGGACAAATTCCCGACCTGATCACAGATGCTTTCGGGAGCAAACATGCCCTCCGGCTCGACCACACCGGCACGAATTCGGGAAATCTTCCTGGCCTTCCTGGGACTGGGCCTGACCTCCTTTGGCGGCCCGGCCGCGCACCTGGGTTATTTCCGCAATGAATTTGTCGCCCGGCGCCGCTGGTTGTCCGAGCAGGACTACGCCGACCTGGTGGCCCTGTGCCAGTTCCTGCCCGGGCCTGCCAGCAGCCAGGTGGGCTTTGCCCTTGGCCTGCAAAGAGGCGGCGGTTGGGGCGCGGCGGCGGCCTGGACCGCATTCACCCTGCCCTCGGCCATCATACTGGTGGCCTTTGCCCTGAGCGCCAGCCTGCTGGATGGCCCGGTCAGCCAGGGCATTATTCATGGTCTGAAAGTGGCGGCCGTCGCGGTGGTGGCTCATGCGGTGCTGGGCATGGCTCGTACCCTGTGCCCGGACCAGCAAAGCGCTGGCATTGCGCTGGCGGCGGTTCTGCTGGTCGTGTTTATCGGCGGCACGGCAGGGCAGATTTCTGCGATCACCCTTGGCGCCCTGGCCGGGTTGGCTCTGTGCCAGTCTTCCGATGATGGCGCAGCCGGACATGCCGGCCTGTCCGTGTCTGCGGCTACCGGCAGGCTTACGACCGTCCTCTATGTTTTGCTGCTGGCCGGACTACCCCTGCTGGTGTGGCTGACACCCTCCACCCTGCTGGAAATGCTGGATGGCTTCTACCGAACCGGTGCCCTGGTGTTTGGCGGCGGCCATGTAATGCTGCCCCTGCTGGAAGCGGAAGTTGTGCAAACCGGCTGGGTGACCGCCGACGAATTCCTCGCCGGCTACGGCGCCGCTCAGGCCATTCCCGGCCCGCTGTTTACCTTTGCCGCCTATCTGGGGGCAGTCATGGGGCCCTCGGCACCCATTATCTGGGCCCTGCTGGCCATGCTCGCCATTTTCCTGCCCGGTATGCTGATTCTGTTGGCGGTACTACCCCACTGGAACAACTTTCGCCGCTGGCACCGGGCGCAAGCCCTGATGCGCGGCGCCAACGCCGCCGTAGTGGGCATTCTCGGTGCCGCGCTTTACCAGCCGGTATTCACCAGCGCCATCGTCGGCCCCGGCGAGTTTGCCCTGGGTCTGACCGGTTTTATGCTGCTAAGTATATGGAAACTCCCGGCCTGGGCCGTGGTGATTGTGATGGCCACNGGCGGCGTGCTGCTGGGTGCGTAACCTGCCGCGCCTGTTCAGCCGACAGCCACCCTGCTAATATCGCGCTCGTTTTTTGAGCGCGCCGAACCCGTTAATCAGCACCACCGACCGGAATTAAAAGAATGGATATTTTCCAGGCCCTTTTCCTTGGCCTCCTCCAGGGACTGACCGAATTCCTGCCCATATCCAGCTCCGCCCACCTGATCCTGACACCGGCCTTCTTTGGCTGGGAAGACCAGGGCGTCGGCTTCGACTTGTCGGTGCACGTGGGCACGCTATTGGCCGTGGTGCTCTACTTCCGCCGGGATGTCTTCGGCATCGCCCGGGACGGCCTGATTTCCATGGGCCAGCGCAAAATCGTCGGCCAGGGCGCCCTGGCCTGGTACCTGGTGATCGGCACCATCCCCGCCGGCCTCGCCGGCCTGGCCCTGCTCGACATGATCGACAACGAACTGCGTGGCGCGTCGGTGATCTTCTTCACCACCCTGGTGTTCGGCATCCTGCTGGGCATTGCGGACTGGCTCCCCAAACGCCAGCGCACCATGGATTCCCTGAACTGGAAAGACGCCGTTATCGTCGGCATCGCCCAGGCCATGGCCCTGGTCCCCGGCACCTCCCGCTCGGGCGTCACCATCACCGCCGGCCTGTTCCTGGGCATGACCCGGGAAACCGCCTCCCGGTTCTCATTCCTGCTGGCGATTCCGATTATCGTGCTGGCGTCGGCGGTAAAGCTGCTGGAAGTGGCCACATCCGACGTAATCGTGGACTGGAATGGTTTCCTGATTGGCGGCGTCACCTCGTTCCTGATGGCCATTACCGCCATCCACTTCTTCCTGAAGTGGCTGAACAAGGTGGGCATGTGGCCGTATGTGATTTACCGGATCATTCTGGCTGGGGTGATTTACGCGGTTCTGATGTAAACCGTTTTCTATAAATACTTGGCGGCCTGCACAGCACCAAGAGTGCCGGGTTGGGGTTGGCTTTCCAAAAATTTGTGGAGCCAGGGATGGCGGAACACAAGCGCCACAGGGATGTGCCGAAGGAGCGCTTTTTGGAAAGCCAACCCCAACCCGGCACCGACTCCACACTTGGCAGGCTTCTAAATCAGCAGGCCTCCAAAGGCGCATAAGCCAAAACAAGCCACTTGGCNCCCTCATCGAAATTCACCTGCACCCGCGTATGATGCCCNGTNCCCTCGGAGTTCATCACGATACCCTCGCCAAACTTGGGATGGCGCACCCGCTGGCCCAGACTGAAGCCAGACTGCTGGGCCGAATCCTGGGCAAACAGACTCTCATTCGGTCGCTCCACCATCGCCGGCCGCGTCACCGTATTACGCAACCGCACCTCCTGCAGGCAGTCCCCCGGGATCTCCCGCACAAACCGGGACAGTGCGTGAAACTTCTCCTGACCATACAACCGACGGGATTCCGCGTAAGTAAGTACCAGCTTCTTCATGGCCCGGGTAATGCCCACATAGGCCAGGCGGCGCTCTTCCTCCATGCGCCCGGGCTCCTCCAGCGACATACTGTGCGGGAACAAACCCTCCTCAACACCTGCCAGGAACACCATCGGAAACTCCAACCCCTTGGCCGAATGCAGCGTCATCAACTGCACACTGTCCTCATGGGCATCGGCCTGTGATTCGCCGGCATCCAGCGCCGCCTGGGCAATAAACTCCGCCAGCGGATCTACGCCTTCTTCTACATCATAATCCGCGAGCGCGCTGACCAGTTCCTCCAGGTTTTCCACCCGGGCCTGGCCCTTCTCGCCCTTCTCACTGGCGTGATAATCCTTCAGGCCGCTGGACTCTATGGCCTGCTTCATCAGCCCCTGCAGGGAAGCGTGCCCCGCCATTTCAGACAGCGTGTTGATGATCTCCATAAACTGCTGCAGGCCGGTTTTCGCCCGACCCTTCACCTGGCCTGCGGCCAGTAACCGCTCGGACGATTCCCACAGGGAAATACCCTGGCCGGTGGCGTATTCACGAATTTCCTGCAGACTCTTGGCACCAATGCCGCGGGTGGGAATATTCACCACCCGCTCAAAGGCGGCATCGTCCCGGTGGTAATGCACCAGGCGCAGGTAAGCCAACGCATTTCGGATTTCCTGACGGTCGTAGAACCGCAACCCTCCGTATACTCGATAAGGAATACCCTGGCGCATCAGGGCTTCTTCGAGCACACGGGACTGGGCATTGGAACGATAGAGAATGGCGCACTCGCTGCGCAGATTGCCCTCGCTGACCCAGGCCGAGATGGAATCGGCAATATAGTTGGCTTCGTCCTGCTCGTTGAACGCGGCGTACAGGCTGATCGGCTCACCTTCCACCCCGTCAGTCCAGAGTTCCTTGCCCAAACGCCCCTGGTTGTTGGCAATCACCGAGTTGGCGGCTTTCAGAATGGTCTTGGTGGAGCGGTAGTTCTGCTCCAGCCGCACCAGCCGGGAATTGGGGAAATCCCGCTGGTACTGCTGGATATTCTCGATCTTCGCGCCCCGCCAGCCGTAGATGGACTGGTCGTCATCGCCCACCACCGTCAGCGGCACCCGGTTGCTGGCCAGCACCTGCAGCCAGGCGTATTGAATGGTGTTGGTATCCTGGAACTCGTCCACCAGTATGTGCTGGAAGCGCTGCTGGTAGTGACTCAGCAATTCCGGACGATGCAGCCAGAGTTCGTGGGACCGCAGCAACAGTTCGCCAAAATCCACCAGGCCGCCCTGCTGGCAGAGCTTCTCGTACTGGCGGTAGATCTTCAGCATGGTGTTGGTGAAGTGATCGCCCGGATTCTCCTGAATATGATCCGCCCGCAAGCCCTCGTCTTTCTGGCTGTTGATGAACCACTGGGCCTGTTTCGGCGGCCACTGGCTTTCATCAATGCGGTTTTCCCGCATCACTCGCTTGATCAGCCGCAACTGGTCGTCGCTGTCCAACACCTGGAAGTTTTCCGGCAAGCCGGCGTCTTTCCAGTGGGAACGAAGCAAACGATGGGCAATTCCGTGAAAGGTGCCGATCCACAGACCACGGGTGGGAATCTGCATCATCTGCTCCACGCGATAACGCATTTCCTTGGCGGCCTTGTTGGTGAAAGTTACCGCCAGAATGGACGTGGGCGGCACCCGGTCAACCGACATCAACCATGCCATCCGGTGCACCAGCACGCGGGTTTTGCCACTGCCGGCACCGGCCAGCACCAGCAAATGGTCGTTCTGCGCCGTCACCGCTTCGCGCTGGGCGTCGTTCAGGGAATCAATAATATGAGAGACATCCATGGAGCAAGGCTTCATTACTGGTTAAATTTACAGCCCAGTATACCAGCCAAGAGCCCGGCTGCCTCCCCTGGCACAAACTACCCCCTCAAGAGTATATACAGGCCAATTCAAGGCTCTAGGCTTAAAGAGACAGCCAGTGTGGCCGATACAGCACTTAACACACTGACACATTAATTCTGTGTCATGCGTTCAAAAAACAACCTACACTCGCGCCGTTCAGAGTTGTGGGCCACGCATACAGGGATTTCATACATGCTTTCATCTCTCAAGATCTCACACAAACTCGCGCTGCTGGTGATTGTAGCCGTGGTGGCTTTCGTAGTGAGCCAGGCCTTTTCCATCATCACGGAACGAAACAACTCGGAACGACTGGGAGAGGTGCGCAACCAGCTCTATCCGTCCCTGGAACTCTCCACCATCAACCGGGGTCTGCTGCAACTCATCGAAAACCAGATCAACAGCGCCGTGACCACAGGCGACGATCAGCAGATTGCGGCTACCCGAGAGCAACTCGCCGAGATCATCGAGAATCTTGACCGCATTGCCCAGCTTAACCCGAGCCAGCAGAGCGACGTAAAAGCGCTGAAATCCGAACTGAACGGCTACTACAGCACCGCCACTCGCATCGCCACCGCGATTATCGAGGGCACCGCCGATTTCAGTCGCATAGGCCAGGAAGCATCCGCCAACGCCGAGCGCCTGGCGGGTCTGCGCTCGGATCTCGACCAGATGCGCAATGCCATGGAGAGCCGCCTGACCCAGGCCATTGACGACACCACGGCGGCCAGCAGCGAAGCCGCTACCGTCTCCGTGACGATCGTGGTGGTCGCCCTGGTTGTCCTGATTGCACTGAGCCTGATTATCGGTCGATCGGTCTCCGGCAGCCTGCAGCAAATCATCAGTTCCCTGCGGAACATGGCTTCTGGCGAAGGCGATCTGACCTCCCGCATCGAGTACACCGGCAAGGATGAACTCCGGGATCTGGTGGACCAGTTCAACCGCTTTGTTGAAAAACTGCATAAATCCTTTGCCACCATCCAGCAGGACATCGGTGAGCTTAACGGCGTCGCCACGCATCTGGGCAGCACCAGCCGCACCAATCTTGAACGCATCAGCCAGCAGGCCCAGGCCATCTCCTCCACCCGCAATTCCGTGGAAGAGCTGGTAAAAAGCGTTGAGGAAGTGGCGGGCTTTGCCTCCAGCGCCTCCGACCAGACCCAGGACGCATCCAAGTTTGCGACCACCGGGCAGCAGAAGGTCGAGGGCAACATACAGACCATCCAGAGACTGATGGCAGAAATCGAGAACACTGCCAGCCTGGTCAACCAGTTCGACGAGTTCTCCGTGAAGGTGGGCGGACTGCTGGAAACCATTCAGACCGTGGCCGAGCAGACCAACCTGCTGGCCCTGAATGCCGCCATCGAAGCCGCCCGCGCCGGCGAACACGGCCGGGGCTTTGCCGTGGTCGCAGATGAAGTACGCGGCCTGGCGGTGCGCACCCACAAGGCCACCGAAGAAATCCAGCAGGTGATTTCAGAACTCTCCAAAGCCTCCGGCGCCGCCGTGCATTCCATGCAAGGCAGCGTAGACATGGCCAGGCAGGGCGTGGATGCCACCACCGAGTCTGGCGAGGTCCTGCGCAAGATTCTCGAGAACGTTCAGCAGATCAGCGAACTGAACGAGCAGATTGCCGCGGCCACCTATGAACAAAGCACCACCTTCAGCGAAGTCACTGGCCATATGGGCGACATGCATCGCAACGCCGAGGCCGTGATGGAAAGCACCGATGAGCTGGATACGGTCAGTCGCAAGATCCAGGACGTCAGTAATGGCTTGCAGAGCGTGGCCGGGCAGTTCCGCGTTTAAGTAAAACCCCAGAAAAAGGAAACTCCTGATGAAAAAACTGTTTACTGCAGCGCCCCTGGCGCTCGCCATTGCCGCGACCCCGGCTCTGGCACAGAGTACCGAGGACACCCTCGAGCGCATGCAGCAGCAGCTGAATGCCATGCAACAACAGCTGAACTCCGCGAAAGACACCGGCATTCGCTTCAACGGCTTTTTCAGCACCGGTTTCGCCCGGGCCAGCAACGATGCCGGTTACGCCGGAATCACCGACGAATCCGAAGTGGCGGATCTGAGCCTGTTCGCCCTGCAGGGCACCTTTGACGTCACACAGAAAAGCCAGATCGTGATGCAACTGGTCGGCCGGGGTGAAGATGACTGGGAACCCCAGGTGGAGTGGGCCTACCTGAGCCACCGCCCCGCCAACAACCTGCAGATTCGGGCCGGCAAGATGCGGATTCCGTTCTTCATGTACTCCGACTCCCTGGAAGTCGGCTACGCCCAGCCGTGGGCCCGCCCGCCCCAGAGTGTGTATGGCCCGATTGCCGTGACCAGCTATGTCGGTGCGGATGCCAGCTACAACCTGAACTTCGACAAGTCCTCGCTGACCGCGACCGGCTTCACCGGCTTTACCGATGAAGATGGCAACTCCGGCGATGTGCAGTTGCGCAATGTCGCTGGCGTGAACCTGACCTGGACCGACTACGTTTGGACCCTGCGTGGTGTGGCGGCGACCGCCGAGGCGGATATTGATGCGACCCGGCTTGGCGCACTGGCAGCCCAAAGCGGCATTACCCTTCCGCCCGGCATTACTCAACTTGCCGACGGTGATCGCGGTAACTTCTTCGGCCTGGGCGCCAGCTACGACGACGGCAGCTGGCAGATCATCGGTGAAGTCACCCGCGTTGAAGTGGATGGCAAGTTTGCCGATACCGATTCTGCTTACCTGTCTGTGGGCCATCGGTTTGGCAGCTGGACACCTTACGTTGCAGCCGGCTGGACCGAGAGCAAGGATGACGACGAGCGCACCGGTTTCTTCATCCCCGGCGCCGTCCCCGAGTCCATCCTGAACTATCAGCGCAACGAATACAGCATCGGTACCCGCTGGGACATTACTCCGGGCGTGGCCATCAAGGCGGACATCACTCATGTGCGCGGGCTTGAGAAAGGTTATGGCAACCTGAACACGGCCTACATGCTGGCGGAAGACCCGGACAGCACCAACGTTTACACTGTCAAAATCGACTCGGCATTCTAAGGAGGCCCCATGAAAAAGCTTAGCCTGTTGTTTGCGGCCAGCTTGCTGGCAAGCCCCCTGGCCCTGGCTGAAGTCGTGGTGATTGGCAACCCGTCCGGCCCGGACAGCATCAGCGCCAACGAAGTACGGGATCTGTATCTGAACCGCAGCAAAGCCCTGCCAAATGGCCAGAGCGCGAAGCCGTTTGAACTCCCGGAAGGCAACGCCACCCGTGCCGAATTCCATGACAAGGTGACCGGCCGTAACGACGCCCAACTGAAGGCCTTCTGGTCCCAGCAGGTGTTCACCGGTCGTGGTCAGCCTCCGGCGGAAGCCGGCAGTGCTTCGGGCATGAAGGCCCAGGTCGCCTCCACACCAGGCGCCATCGGCTACATCGATTCCGCGGATGTGGACGACAGTGTCAAGGTTATCCTGACGCCCTGATCACAGCCGTGCAGAACGCAAAAAAGGCGAGCCGAAGCTCGCCTTTTTGCTGTTTGAAGGCCGGCTGCCTAGAAACCTCTCGGCACGGTTTGGGCTTCCACGAATTCAAACAGCCCTTCCAGACCACCTTCCCGGCCAATACCCGAGGCTTTCATACCGCCAAACGGCGCCTCCGGTGTCGGCCCGGTGCCGGTGTTCCAGCCCACGTGACCAAACCGCAGGCCGGCAGCCACCCGCTGGGCACGTTCGGCATCGGCAGTGAACACGTACGAGGCCAGGCCAAACTCCGTGTCGTTACCGGCATCAATGACTTCTTCCTCAGTCCGGAACAGCGCCATGGGCACCAACGGACCGAAGGTCTCCTCCTGGTAACAGCACATCTCCCGGTCCACGCCCTGCACCACCGTGGGTGGGAAAAACAGGCCATCACCCAGTTCCGCTGGCTGTTTGCCAGCCACCAGGCTGGCGCCCTTGTCGAGGGCGTCCTGCAGGTGCCGCTTCACCTTGTCGAAGCCCTGCTTGTTGATCAAGGGCCCAATGTCGATGCCATCGTTCATGCCGTCGCCGACGGTCATCTTGTTCACACGTTCGGCCAGCTTCTGACCAAAGGCATCCGCCACCTTCTCGTGCACAAAAATCCGGTTGGCGCAGACACAGGTCTGGCCGCCACCGCGGAATTTGTTGGCAATCAGGTTATCGGCGGCGGCCTCCAGGTCGGCATCGTCAAAGACGATGAACGGGGCATTACCACCCAGCTCCAGTGCCAGCTTCTTCACCTGCTCGGCGGTGTCCACGATCAGTTTGCGGCCCACTTCGGTAGAGCCCGTGAAACTGAGCATAGGTACGTCTTTGTGCTCACACAGCACCTTGCCAATCACGCTGGCCTTACCCATCACCAGGTTGACCATGCCATCCGGCAAGTCGAGTTTATCCATCACGCTGAAAAAGGCGATCATGGTCAGCGGCGTCTCGCTGGCCGGCTTGATGACCGAGGGGCAACCCGCCGCCAGGGCCGCCGACAACTTCTTGGCGATCATGCCAATGGGAAAGTTCCAGGGCACAATCAGCCCGGTTACGCCCACAGGCCGATAGTGAACCGTCCAAGTGCAATCCTTGGGCTTTTCCGGAATCGTGTGGGAATCAAGAGCGCTGATGTGCTTGGCACAGTAATCGAAGAAACCGGCGGCGTAATCCACCTCGCCCTGGGCTTCCTTCCAGGGCTTGCCATGCTCCATACACAGGATGCGGCCAATCTCTTCGCGGTTTTCTTTCAGGCCGTCACGAATATCCTCCAGCCACTTGCGGCGGG
>JGI12576J13900_1000401_pt1 | contig 12506 bp, 10 predicted proteins | sample TtanPargueraPR_5_FD_13900 | JGI IMG/M metagenome (IMG submission 13900)
GCGCCAGTCAAGGCTGGCCAGGAGGCACAGCTGCTGATCGGCGGTATTACCTGCGCCGCCTGCATCTGGCTGCTTGAGAATCACATGAAGCAGCAGCCAGGCGTGCAGAGCTTTACCGTAAACCACACCACACAGCGGGCTCGCCTGGTCTGGGCATCGGACAAGGCACGTCTCAGCGACCTTCTGATTGCCATCCACGAACTTGGCTACACCGCCCGCCCCTATCAGGCAGACGAAGCGGAACAGGCGCTCAAGGCAGAGCACCGCTCGATGCTCATTCGTCTGGCGGTGGCCGGGATCGGTTCCTTCCAGAGCATGATGCTGGCCTTTCCCCTGTACTTTGAGCTGGTCAGTGATCTTTCCACGGCTTTTGTGGATTTTTTCCGCTGGTTCAGCCTGCTGGTTGCCACGCCGGTGGTGTTCTACAGTGCACGCCCATTCTTTACCAATGCCCGCCGGGACCTGCTCTCCCGTCATCTGACCATGGACGTACCGGTGGCCATCGCCATCGGGCTTGCCTATGGTGCAAGCGCCTGGATCACGTTGATCGGCGGCGAGGAAGTGTATTTTGAATCCGTATGTATGTTCACCTTCTTCCTGCTGCTGGGCAGATACATTGAAGTTCAGGCTCGCTATCGCGCCGGGCTGAGCGGTAATGCCCTTGCGGGCTTCCAGCCTTCTGTCGCGGCGCGGGTCCTGAACGGTGAGGCAGAGATCATCGCCATTCACCAGGTACAACCGGGTGATGTGATCCGGGTTCGACCAGGGGAAACGCTACCTGTGGATGGCGAAATCGTCTCGGGGGAGTCTACCCTGAACGAAGCCGCTCTCACCGGTGAATACCTTCCAGAAACCCGCAAGCCGGGCGACACCGTTCATGCCGGCAGCGTAAATGGGGAAAATCCGCTCGACATCCGCGTCACCCATGCCGGGGCCCAGACCCGGCTGTCCGGCATCTTGCGAGTTCTGGATCGCGTACAGTCCGAAAAGCCGCCTGTGGCCCGAATGGCCGATCGCATTGCGGGCAAGTTCGTCGGCCGTGTGCTGATACTGGCACCAGTGGTCTGGGCAGGCTGGTGGCTGGCCGGCGCCGACAACGCCTTCGATATCACGCTTTCCGTACTGGTGGTTACCTGCCCCTGCGCCCTCTCGCTGGCTACGCCAACGGCGATCACATCTGCCACGGTGCGCCTGAGAAGGCTTGGTTTCCTGCCTACTCGCGGTCACACCCTGGAATCCATGAACACCATCGATACCGTGGTGTTTGATAAAACCGGGACTCTGACCCGGGGAGAGCTTAGTCTGACCGGGCAAGCGGTGTTCGGTAGCCTGGATCAGGACACCTGCATCCGGATTGCCGCGGGGCTTGAAAAGCATTCAGAGCACCCGATTGCCAGGGTATTCCACGAGCAGCCTTCGCTAACCGTGACTCAGGTGAGTAACCACCTGGGCGGTGGCTTGTCCGGGTATTACCATGGCCGGGCGGTCTACATCGGGCACAAAGCCTTTGTCGCCGAGCACACGCCGGCAATTGCGCCAGAGGGTGAAGACGCCCAAGGCATGGAAATCTGGCTCGCGACAGACAAGGAATGGCTGGCACGCTTCCGGCTGGATGACAAAATACGGGACGACGCGTCACAGGCCTTGCAGGCGTTACGGAAGTCCGGAATCGAGACCTTGCTGCTTAGTGGGGATCGCTCCGGCCACGTACAGCAGGTGGCTCATGCACTGGGCATTGACCGAGCCATTGGTGAAGCCTCACCGGAGCAGAAGCTGGAAGTACTGGAACAGCTTCGCGCGGACGGGCACCGGGTGATGATGGTGGGTGACGGATTGAATGACCTGCCCTCCATGGCCGGAGCCGGTATTTCAGTGGCTATGGGTACAGCGGCAGACCTGACTCAACTGAAAGCCGACGCGGTACTGCTGAATGGCCAGTTGAATTCCCTGGTCGCCGCGATTGAAACCAGCAAGCAAACCCGGAAAATCATCCGTCAGAATATGATCTGGGCGTTCGGCTACAATGTCTGCGCCCTGCCCCTGGCCGCAGCGGGCCTGGTGGCCCCCTGGCTTGCTGCCATCGGCATGTCCCTGAGCTCACTGATCGTTGTGCTGAACGCCTTACGACTCAGCCGGTCCAACAAGAGCACAGCGCATCCGGAGGCCACCCTTGGCGCACCGGAAGCAGCCTGATACCTTGGGCCATACACTTATGAACAGGAGGTTATCGTGCAGATTGTCATGATACTGGTTCCGCTTATGCTCATCCTAGTGGCGCTGGGCGTCCTTCTGTTTTCCTGGGCCGTCAAGAACGGGCAGTACGATGACATGGACGGCCCCGCTCATCGCATTCTCTACGACGATGACAAGGATATGATTCCCAAGGAAGCCCGCCGTAACGAGTCGAAACCTGACGGCCAGAAAGACGAAGCGGAGCAAACCGATACCGATACCGACAAGGGCTGACAGGATAGCGGATGCAGCCTGAACTCTATCTGAGCTACCCCAGTGCCTTCCTGATAGGACTGCTCGGCAGTACCCATTGTCTGGGCATGTGTGGCGGCATCAGCGCATCGCTGTCCATGGCATTGCCGGTAGGCCGGGGCTTCCGCTTTCGGCAGACCCTGCTCTTGCTGGCATTCAATTTTGGCAGGATTGCCAGCTACGCCCTGATCGCAACCCTGATTGCCCTGCTCAGCACCAGTGCCGCCAGCCAGTGGCATGGTGCCGGATTGGCTCTGATGACCCTGGCGGGATTGCTGCTGATCATGATGGGGTTATCCATGGGGCAATGGTGGCAGGGTATTCGCTACATTGAACGGGTCGGGGCGCCGGCATGGCGCTTCCTGTCGCCGCTTACCCGCAAGTTCCTGCCGGTTCACAATGGTGGCCAGGCCCTTGCTCTCGGTGCCTTGTGGGGCTGGCTACCCTGCGGCCTTGTTTACAGCACACTGGGATGGGCGGCGCTTCAACCAACCGTCAGCAGCGCCGCTCTCACGATGATGTTCTTCGGACTGGGAACCCTGCCATCGATGTTGGCTACGGGCTTCGCCGCCAACTGGATAAGAGGGCTGAAAAGCAACCAGAGCTTCCGCAAGCTCAGCGGCCTGCTGTTAATTCTTTTCGGCCTCTGGACACTGCCTTTCCAGGCCCTTCTGAACCACTGACGATCAGAGATTCAGCACGTCCAGCCGGCCAAAATCCTGCTGAGGCTCCGCGGTTTGAACGGCCTGGCGCTTGCCGCCAAGACGCCGACCTTCCCTGAAATCATACAATTCCGGATCAGCCAGGTGCGACGGCTCCACATTGCACAGGGCCCGGAACATCGTTTCCAGACGGCCAGGATGCTGTTTATCCCAGGTCTGGAACATTTCCTTGATGACCTGCCGCTGGAGATTTTCCTGGGAGCCACAGAGGTTGCAGGGAATGATCGGAAACTCCCTGAGTGACGCGTAACGGGCAATATCCTTCTCCCGGGCATAGGCCAGAGGACGAATAACCGTATTGCGGCCATCGTCGCTGTGGAGCACCGGTGGCATGGATTTGAGTTTGCCACCGTAGAACATGTTGAGAAACAGGGTTTCCAGCAAATCATCCCGGTGATGGCCCAGGGCAATCTTGGTTACACCATGCTCCTCGGCGAAATTGTAGAGGATGCCCCGTCTCAGACGTGAACACAGCCCGCAAGTGGTCTTCCCTTCAGGCACTTTTTCCTTAACAATACTGTAGGTGTCTTTCTCGATGATGTGGTACTCGATACCCATCGACTCAAGATAGTCCGGCAGGACATGCTCGGGGAAACCCGGTTGTTTCTGGTCCAGGTTCACGGCAATCAGTTCGAAACGCACTGGCGCACTCTTCTGCAGATTGAGCAGAATATCGAGCATGGCGTAGGAGTCTTTGCCACCGGACAGACAGCACATCACCTTGTCTCCGGCTTCAATCATCGAGAAATCAGCAATCGCCTGCCCAACTTCACGGCGCAGACGTTTCTGCAATTTGTTAAGCTCCAGTTTCTGGCGACGTTCGTAATCAGAAGCCGGTGTCTTCTCAGGGCTGGCAGTCATTGCTTCGGGCATTCGTTTTCACGCTCACAAGGTAAGTGAGCGGGCAATTATACGCGCCACAAACCATCAGGGACAGGATAGCAACATGGATATGTTGAAATTGACTTCACCACAAGCCACGGGCAAGCGCGCGCTCAACCGTATCCGAAATCATCACGCCATTCTCAGGGCGGCCAGAGACTGTTTTCAGGAACACGGTTACGACAACACCACCATTCGGGACATTGTCCGCAGAACCGGTCTCGCCGCCGGCACCTTCTACAACTACTTTTCCAGCAAACAGGATATCTTCGCGGCCCTGCTCAGCGATTTCCTGACCTCGCTCAACAACGACATGAGCCATCAGCGACAATCTGCATCCTCAACCCAGGAATTTGTCTACCGAGCCTATCTGGCGCTCTACAGTGCCACCGCGAAAGATCCGGTGGTGTATGAACTGGCCCATCAGAATCAGCGCGCCCTGAGAAACCTGTTCGGCTCAGATATTCTGGGCCTGACCATGCTGTCCCTTGAGGAAGACGTTCGCAACGCCATGACCCGTGGGCTGCTGCCGGCAGTCGATGCGGACTATCTTTGCGCCGCGTTTTTTGGCGTGGCCTACGACACCAGCATGCTGGTGGCTAGGCGGGCACACCAGAAGCCGGAACTCGCCCAAGACGAAGCCAGAACAGCAGCTGAGTTTTCCACCCAGCTGTTTCTGGGCGGCTTCCCGGCCCTGACCAGGCTTTCAAGCGAAGGCTGACTGGCATACCATGATGGCCATGACCATCTCCGCAGATAACCAGATACTCGATGACTCACCCGAAGCCCGTGGTGAAGAGCGCAGCTGGCTACAGCAACAGGTGCAGCACCTGTTGGTTGCCGTGGAGCACGAGCTGCGGGCCGCAGGCCCGGCCGGGCTATCCGAGCTGGAGCTAATTCGGGCCTTGCAGGGCGAGCGCTGGAGCCTGATTGGCACCGTCGACTTTCACGAGCCCGATCGACTGTACCCGGTGCATTTCCTGCTGTTCCACGTACTCTACCGTCTGCGCGATCAGATTGCCCTGGAGGGCGAGAGCCTGAATATCTCTCCGCTTCGGCTCAGTATCGGGCAAATGGTGACGCGCACCGAATCAACGGCACTGCCGGATTCTACCGATGCCCTGCGTGAGTTCTATCTGGATCTGTCACAGTACTTTCTCTCCGAAGCCGCCATTCAGGAAATGATGGACAACTTCTGGGCCGGCAACACCCTGTCCCGGCCCGAGCACTCGGAAGCCGCCGAGGCGGCCAGGACGCTGGGTTTCGATGAATTACCGGGGCAGTTCGCTACCGTCAAGAAGCGCTTCCGAAAACTCGTGATGCGTGCGCACCCGGACCGGGGCGGTGAGACCGGAGAAATCCAACAACTGAATCGGGCCTTCTCGGTTCTGAAAGCCCATTACGCCTAAATCATCCTACGAGATCCCGTGTGTCAGGAAACAAGACCATGCTTCGAATAAACAAACTGATTGCGTATCCCCTGATCAGTGCCCTGTTGCTGGCCGGAACACAGGCTCAGGCCGACCTGGTGGTTCTGCAGTATCACCACGTGGATGACAGTACACCTCCGGCGACCAGCACGTCCCGATCATTGTTTGAGGCGCAAATGAACATGATCCGGGATCTTGACCTTGACGTGGTGCCGCTGGAAGCCGGCACCAGGGCGGCACTGGCCGGCGAACACCCTGACACCAATGAAGTGGCCATTACTTTCGATGATGCCTATGAATCCGTCCATACCTTTGCTGCGCCGTTACTGGACAGGCTCGGGCTTCCATACACTGTCTTCGTCAATACTGACGCAGTGGGCGCCAAGGGTTACATGACCTGGGAGCAACTCCGCACAATGGCAGACAACGAGCTGGCGACCATCGCCAATCACAGTACGGATCACGCTCACCTGGCACGCAGACGGGGTGAACCCGAAGAGGCATGGGAAAACCGGATTACCAGCAGCCTGGACGAGGCTCAGCAAGAGCTGAAGAACCGTCTTGGCGTGGAGGAACCTCTGTTCGCCTATCCCTACGGCGAATTCGATCAAGCCCTGGAACATAAGCTCAGCGAGAGAGGCTGGCTTGGATACGGGCAACAATCGGGAGCTATCGGACAATACTCAGGTAAAACCCGTCTGCCCCGTTTCCCCATGGCCAATGCCTACGGCCAATTGGGCAGTCTGAAAGACAAACTGATGAGCAAGGCTTTTCCGGTACCGGCCAAAGACCTGCCCGACGGGGTGTTCGAGCAGAATCCGCCGCGTTTGAGGTTTACGCCCACCGATGCCATCAGCCCCTCCCGGCTTACCTGTTTCGCGTCCGGACTCGGTCGAATCAATTTTGAAGTGGTGGGAGATAGCGTAGAGGTGCAGGCACCCAAAGCCATCAACAGCCGTCGGTTCCGATACAACTGTACCCATCCGGCGGGTAACGGCAGCTTCTACTGGCTGTCCCAGCAGTGGTTGAATCTGGACGCACCGGAAGACTGATGGTCGCCATCACTCCTCAAATGTCGTGATGCCAATTTCTCCGGTTTCAACGTGTGGAATCGCTTTGGGCGTGTCGCCCGCTTCCGTCACCGTTTGCCCAGCCAGGTCTTCCGGGCGGGTGAATACCACCAGCCAGCGCTCGCCCTGGCCGGGAAACGCCGGCACCCAGCTTTCCAGATACCCGCGACGGCGCCAGTTTTCCGGTTCGTAGTTCATAACCAGGTCCGTCACAATCCGCACGGGCTGAAAGTCCTTGTCGAGAAATGCCAGGCTTGGTACCAGCACGCCATTGTGGGCGTAGGAACGCAGCCGCATCACAAACCCGGGGACAAAGGTACTGGATGGCAGGGCAATCAGCCGATAGGGCGAATCACCCGTACTGAAACGGTGGCGGGGCGTGTCTTCCTCAAAATCAACGCCAAACTCACGGCCTTCCTGCCACTGCAGGAAATCCCGGGCTGGCAGGGTCTGGCAACAGCTTTCGGCAAATACCGGGAAAAACGAATCCGTTTCCTCAATCCCCAGTATGGCAAAGGCGTCGGGATCATGGCCCTCAACCGGCGTATGGTCATCTACAGTAACCGGCAGGTATACGCTGGCATCGCTGAGCATGACCGGCGCCTGATCCGCCTGTTTCTGCTCTTCGGTTCGCATATCCGGGGTGTAATAGCTGACACGGACAATGCCGTCGGCATCACGCCATGTGAAATAGGGTTGCCGCTGGCCAGGCCGGATAAACCCTTTTTTCGCCAGCTCCTCACCATCCGGATAATTCTCGGTGGTGTATTCGAGGTTTTCTTCCAGCTTTGCGGCGGCGCCNCGGTCGCTGCCANAGGNCGGCCGATAAGNCTCAGACCCGGTGGCTTCGCCTGAGATGGCGACNGNCTNGGCATCCGGCTNACTTGGGGTNANGTCTTCGCGCTGGGCGTCGGGAATCCGGGAATAACGCACCCTGCCCTGCTCATCCACCCAGGAAAAGTAGCCTTCCCGCTCGGCAACGCCGCTGCTTCCGGTCTGGCAACCTGCCAGCAACGCGAGCGCAAACACACAGACCGCCAGTCCACTGTATCGACCACGTCCCATCACAGCCCCCTGTCAGGATCAGAATTTGGTTCGGAAGCTCAAGCCTGCCATCACCACCCGCAGGGAAGTCTTGATGGTGAGGTCGGCATAGGGGTTATAGATGATGTTGGTGATGTTGTCGCAGTTCACGTTGCAACTGGTGTCGGCCGGAATGGTCTCAATCGATTGCAGATACGACAGGTTCATATCAATTTCCGTGTCCTTATCCCACTTGTATCCCATGCCAATACTGTANAGGTTCGCGCCCCCGAATGGCGCCATAATCGAGCGCTGGTCGTCCGGAATAACCGAGTCCCGGATTTCCACCCCAGCCCGCAGATCCAGACGAGATGATGCATGGAACTCAACACCAAAAGCCCAGTTCCACTGGCTCTTGAAACCCAACGGCAGGCGCAGGGTGTCCGAGGTGGCATTGTCCGGCGACAGAATGCGTGCCGCGTTCAGGAACTCGAGGTTACGATCAAACTGGAAATTGAAGGCATCCCACTGGGCAAAATCCGTCCAGCCCACATCCGCGTTCACGGTCAGCTTGGGATGAACATCCACGCTGATACCGGTCTGAAAATGTTGCGGGTAAACCAGATCCATGCTGACATTGCCCGCCTCCCGCGGTGCGCCGGAGGGCAGGCTCAGAATGGCCGATGATATGGCGCCCAGAATGGAGCCATTCACACTCTGCCAGAATCCGGACCAGTCATCGGTGTACTGTATCTCGAACTGCCCCTTGAGGTTCATGTCGGCTTCTGAGGTATAACTGGCCCCCCAGCGGAACCAGTCCGTCGGCTCCCACATAACGCCCAGGGCGTAGGTGGGTGAGATGGTTTCCTGCAGATTCAGGCTCATGGCCCCGATATCGTCCCAGGGGCCGACATTACCGCCGCACAACGCAAGCCAGGGCTGCAGGGGCTCGTCACCGCTTTCACAGTTAAAGGCATCCTGCAGAACCTCTGCCACCCCCATCAGCAGGTTTGGCGCCCGCATGTACTGGTCCGCTGCGAAGCCGAAATGCGAGAGATGAATGCCCGCGCCCACAGACCATTCATCATTGATCTCATACCCGACGGTGGGAGACAGGTAGGTGGTCCGCTGGAGGGTGGCCGCCTGGGGCTGGTAGCGACCGGGGTCGTTTTTATCCCGGTAGAAGCCTGCGGCCATCGGCAGATAAAAAGCGTTGGCGAACGTCAGCTTCGAACCCGGCGGCTTGATACTGATACCCGCTGATGGCGCAACGGCAGGGCCAGGGGGCATACGAAGAATGCCGTAACCCGGCACATAGAGAGCTACGTTGTTGGTATGACTACTGCTGTTCGCAATCGGGTCGCGTTGCTTTCCGGTTAAAGGGTCAGTTTCGAGCCCGCTGATTCCGAATATCTCGTAGTCTTCATCTGCGTAGAAGTCAGCGTCAATATCCAGATAGATGCTGAGGAGGTTCACCTCAAGCTGGCGCCCGTCGAGTTTGGTCAGGCCCGCTGGATTGTAGTGAATGGCCATCAGTCCCGGGGGATCTGCTGTAACGGCGTTACCCAGTGCCAGCGCCTTCGGGTGTATCGTCAGGTTCTGCGTCATCTGTGCCTGGGCCCCGCAGGATACGCCTGCGACCATGGCGGCGGCCAGAAGATGTCGCTTGTGACTAGCTTGTCCCATGAAATCCTTCCCCTTCCCTTGAAACGTCCTCGATTTCAATCACTCTTTGAGGCCAGAGAAATTGATGGGCAGGGATACACCCAGGGAGAAGTCCGGCGCGTCCTCCGTCAAACCGATCCCGAGGCTGGTATTCACGATGGTCATATCGCTGAGACGGGTGCCCAGCGACATACTGAGGAAGCCAGTCATCTGGTCTTGGGCCACGGCCTGGTCACCGTTGGAGAAGGTCAGCACCGTCTCGTCGCTGTAGCTGAGCTGGCCAGACACACTGAGAGAGATGTCATAGGAAAGGGAGTAGGCAAAACCCAGAGAACCGGACAAGCCGAACCCTGGTTCCACCTCCTGTAGCAGCCGGGCGCCCCGAACCTGTTCCAGACCGTCGACCGTGAGGTTGTAGGTTGCGCTGACCGAGCCAAAGACCACCACCGGATCCAGTACCTTCGACATACTCAGGCCACCGCCCACGGAGTAATAGCCACTGCCGGTGGACAACTGCTCGTTGATGTCGATTTCGTAGGGACTGACGCCGGTTTTACTGTTCAGGGTGCCAAAGAAGGTGGTCGACATCTTGCCAGGCACATAGGCAAACGGCTGCCAACGTCCGGTGAAGGAGATATCGCCGAAGTCGTAAACGTTCAGCTCGTCCTGGGTGTCGTACTTCACTACCAGTGGAACACGGGTGCCGATGGTCAGGTTATCCAGTAACCCGTAATCGTAGGAAAAGGCATTTGTGAAGTTATGGGTGGCCGATGGAACAACGTCCAGATTACGCACCGAGCCGTTCGATATCGCCAGATCCAGCCGTTGGTCGCCGGTATAGGAATAATCGAACGAATAGTTCAGGGAGTGGGTGCCCTTCTTCTGCAGTGAGTAGTTCTTTTCGGCAGCCTGGAACACTTCCTCCAGCTGTTTGGTAGAATCCTCATCCCCTTCCTGACGCGCCAGTGCTTCCCGCGCCTGATCCACATTCCCTTCCTGAGCCATGGCCATGCCCGGAAGCAGACCAGCCGCGGAAACAAGGATAAAACCTCGCACAAACCAACGATTCATCCTGACTCCCTACTTTTATTTGTTTTATTCCTGCCCGATCAAACAACCGGGAAAATTAATGACGACGGTAATGGAGCTGTTTGCGGGTATTTTCCACGCTACCGTCCGGATTGTTCTTCTGGCGTTCCAGCAAGTTCTGAATGCGTCTCTCCGTTGACTCGTGGAACGCTGGAATCTGCTGCATGGCCAGCAGAGTCATTGTCTGGTCATCCACAAAGCGCAGGTCTTCCTCTTTCAACTCAAGGTTATCCAGGGGTTTGTCGCTGCCCGGGAAGACAATGAATAGTACGTTGTCGTCCCACTTCTCCTGAAACTGCGCCACGGTGAAGGAAATATTGCCAACCGCCGGGTCTGCAAGGTAAACACGCCCGTCCCGGATGGTTCTCAGCACCACAAAGTGCTTGAAACCGGCGTGATCAATGGGAACGATTGCCGGATGGTCCAACTCCATCAGGTCCTCGATTTCTGCCTTGAAACCGCCAGAGGGATAGCCAAGGGCTGTGACCAGCCGCTTCATATCAAGCATGGAGAAAGCGCGGCGCTCAACGATGCGCTCGCTCTCACCGTAGTGCAGCAAACCTTCCATCACCTGGCGTTCGGTCAGAGACCGGCCAACATAGAAGTTGAGTACCGTGGTCAGGGCTGCGCTGCCGCAACTGTAGTCGTACGCCTGACGAACGATATTGCGGAATCTCTGCTCTACCAGGGGTTCGACCCGGGTGTCCCACCGAAGCTCGACAGGGCTGGCATCCACCTTCTGCTCCAGAACAATCGTGCCACGATCGAATGGCTCGACCTCGGTGGCTTCCTGCACCATGGTGAACGTGAGAATGGATCCGGCCAGCACCAGCAGCATTTTGGAAAGTCCCTGTTTTTATTAGACGTGCAACTTATCGGGTTACATGTTGTTACCGTACGATACCGAAATCGCAACTGGCTTAAAGATAACTGTGCCTCAAATCTGTCGCTGCAGAAGGGGCCTCCGGGAACCGGTATGAGAACTGGTTCAAGACCGGAGGCAAAGCCATGAAGTGGCGGGGAGCATCAGAGCGAGAACACCAGCCCCAGCAACCCGTATGTGATGAGAGTGACGACCACAATGCCCATCAGATTCAGGGCAAAACCCGCTTTGATCATGTCCGAAATCTGCATGTGGCCGCTGGAGAAGACAATCGCGTTAGGCGGCGTGGCCACCGGCATCATGAAGGCGCAGCTGGCTGCAATCGCGGCGGGGACCGTCAGGAGCAACGGAGACACGTCCTGCGCCATGGCCAGAGCTCCCAGCAATGGCAGGAAGGCGGCGGCAGTGGCGGTATTGCTTGTCACTTCGGTCAGGAAAATAATCACTGAGGCCACTATCACCATCATGACGATGGTTGGCAATACACCAGCCACGCCCAGACTGCCGGCGATCCATTCCGCAAGACCGGAGCTGCTGATTACCCCCGCCATCGCCAGGCCACCGCCGAAGAGCAACAGTACTCCCCAGGGCAATTTGTTGGCGGAATCCCAATCCAGCACAAACGTGCCTTGACGGGCATCTACCGGGATAAGGAACATGGCGATCGCTGCCGCGATCGCGATGCCGGTATCACTCAACCAGGGCATGAGACTGGCAGACAACAGCGGGCGGAAAATCCACGCCGTTGCCGTGATGACAAATACCACGGCCACCAAACGCTCTCCCCGGCTCATGACTCCGAGTTTGGCCAGTTCATCCCGGATCATCTGGCCGCTGTCCGATGCCTGACCAATTCCGAAATCCCTCCGGGTCAACCACCACCAGGTCAGCACCAGCATTACCAGAGTGACCGGCCCCCCCAGCACCATCCACTGGGCAAAGCCCACCGAGATGCCCTGGTTTTCACTCAGATAGGCCGCCAGCAAAGCATTGGGCGGGGTCCCGATCAGAGTCGCAATACCACCAATGCTTGCAGAGTAGGCGATGGCCAAAAGCAGCGCTGTTGCATACTTCCGAACACCCTCCGGGTTCGAGTTGTCCATCATAGCTACCACGGACAAGCCAATGGGCAACATCATGATGGCGGTTGCGGTATTACTCACCCACATGCTCAAAAAAGCCGTCGCCAGCATGAAGCCGGCAATCTGTCGCTTGGGCTGATCGCCCATGGCTTTGAGCGTCAGCAAGGCAATACGCC
>JGI12576J13900_1000408_pt1 | contig 12336 bp, 8 predicted proteins | sample TtanPargueraPR_5_FD_13900 | JGI IMG/M metagenome (IMG submission 13900)
ATGCATCGAACACCAGCGCGACTGAAATCGCGCAGCGCACAGTCGGATCAGGACACCAAAGCGTGAAGTCTTTGACCTCCGCGCCGTTTTCGAAAACCTTGAAGTCCTGCTTGGCCATGTTGTAGACGGGATTGCCGTTACAGCCGACCGAGAAATACAGCTCGATCGTTGGCCAGTTGACAGTAATGCGCTTAAAATTGAGATTCGGTTGCGCATCGGCAGTGCCTCCAAACAGAATGGCACACGCGAGCAGCACGCCCCATGCTTTCAATACCTGGTTCATATTCCTCCTCCTTTGGTCCGCAATCAGCGGTTATTACGATCCTTATGTACGAAAGATACACTAATACGGGATACAGGGCAACCGCGGTCGTGATAATAAGGATGATGCGGCAGCCAAAATGTGGCTGCCGCATATTTCCCTCTTTTTCGGGATCGCACACAACTCATTCACGAACAATTCGTTGTGTCCACACATCATCACCGGTTTCGATGCGCAGCAAGTAGATACCGCTGGTAGCACTCTGCAAATCAATGTGCTGCTGAACCCGAGAGACCGGGTGATCACCAACCCGCTCGTAAAGACGCTGACCAAGGAGATTTGTTACCGTAATACGCCAATCTACCGGAACATCCGAGTTGAATGTAACATTCACCGTTCCTTTATTCGGATCAGGATACACAGCGAATGAATTGATATATGCCGGCCGGTCTATTCCGGTGGACGTCACCACGAACGGATCCGACATCGCCGAGCAGCCATTCTCGTTTGTAATCCGTACCTGATACGTCCCGATCTCGGATATGATCAGGAACTGGTTCGTCTCACCGGGCAGTTCCTGCCCGTTCTTGTACCACTGGTACTCATGCGCGGTGCCAGTCGTCAATACGTTTCCATTTTGCGATATGACCGGCTTTTGCGGACTGGGTTCAACCGTCACATCCACAGGGGTCGCCGTTCCATCACAGCCGGCATCTGTCCAGACCGTAACGGTGTAACTTCCCGGGGATTTCACCGTGATCATGCGCGTCGTCTCAGCGTTGGACCAGCGATACGATGCATAGCCCTCGCCAGCGTCAAGTACAACCGAGTCCCCATCACAGATCGTCGTATTTCCGATTACCATGATCGTCGGCATCGGTGCGGGATGCACCGTCACCGGGATCGGATTCGATATTCCGACACAGTTGTTACGATCGGTAACCGTAACAGCGTACACACCGGTCTGCGAAACGGTAATCCTGCGAGTGTCCTTTCCATTCGACCAACGGTAGGTCGCATACCCCGCGCCGGCGTCCAGAACAACCGTTTCGCCCTCACAAATCTCAGTGGGTCCTTCAGCGACAATTGTTGGGCGAAGTGAATCAACGACGTTTACCGTCACCGGAGCCGATGTCATTGTGCAGCCATTCGGATCCATTACGGTTACGGCAAACACACCTGTCACATTCACCGTGATTGTCCTGGTCTGCTGGCCAGAATTCCACCGATAGCTCGAATAACCGGCTCCTGCATCAAGTTCGACGGAACCACCGACACAGATGGTCACCGGACCCGCAGGCGAAATCACCGGCGGAACCGCCGTATCCACATCGATCGTATCAGACACGCCGGAGCAGCCGGCATTACTGCTGACTTCGACAAAATAGCTCCCCGCTTTCGTAACGAAGATATTCTGCGTCGTAGCACCGGTCGACCACAGATAGCTGTCATACCCGGCTCCGGCGTCAAGTTCCACGCTGTCGCCGGGGCAGAGGGTCGGCGAGCCGTTCACCGTGATTGTTGGATAGAGGGTATTGCCTGTGGTGACATGGATTGTATCGGATATTCCCCTGCAGCCCGAAGCATCGGTCGCTTCCACCCAGTATGTGCCCTCCTGCGTCACGGTGATCGAACGCGTCGAAGCGCCGGTCGACCACTGGAAGGATGCATAGGTTCCGAGAAGGCTCAGTACAACAGAATCTCCCGCACAAAGACTGGTGGGACCACTCACATCGACCTGGACGGGGATTTCCGTAACATTGACGAACACACTGTCCGACTGTCCCCAGCAGCCGTTGAGATCACGCACGCGTACCCAGTACCAACCGCCCCTGTCTGCAGTGATAATCTGTGTGCTTTCACCTGTGGACCAGGAATACTCCACGAACGAAGTACCACCGCCGGCCTCGAGATCAACAGATCGTCCGAGGCAGAATGACAGCGGCCCCTTCGGCACGACAACAGGCTGCGGTGCCGGCTTAACCGTGATCGTGACAATCGGTGATGTCCCACTCCGCCCCTGATCATCCAGAACCGTTACCCAGTAATCACCAGCCGAGGAGACGGTGATTGACCGGGAAGTGTCCGAGGTGGACCACTGGTACGAGGCATAGCCCGCAGGGGCCGTCAGGACGACACTCTCGCCTTCACAAAGTACTGACGGACCACTGAGGGAAATGGTCGGAAGCGGTTTTGAGAGGATTCGAACGAAGCCGGATTGCCGAACCGGAGTGATACAGCCGCTGGTAAATGAAACCGTCACAAGATTCAGGTCAGTCTTGACATCCTGTGATACAGTTGCTGTCTGAAATTCCAGCAGCCCGAGTACACCCGCCGATTGCAGGACAGTCGGATCCTGCACCTGTATCGTGATGACATTCGCGTTTGCACTTGCAGTGACCTGCTTCCCGTCCAAGAGAAAACCACCTGTAAGAAAATCATTAAATACGAGCATGGACGGATCATACTGGATCGTAAACGTTCCAGGCCGCATTGGATGCGCAGGCACATTCTCTATGCGAAGGGGCACCTGCACCGTTGATTTGAGGCTGGCCGTGACGGAATCAATGCGGAAAGGAACCTGCTGGTACGTCGTGCTGTCCAGCGGAGCACGGTAGGTCTTTGTTTTTGTGTCGTTTCCGCCACAGAAATTGACGAGTTGCAATTCAGTCGTGTGTAGCGCCCCGTCAGCACAATCACGCTCATAAGTTATCACACATTCCTGAAATCCCTGGAACATGATAGTTGAAATATCCCTGTAGATCGCTGACAGTTGGCTCGCATTCGGTGTCTGGAAATAGCGTCCACCAGTCAGAAGTGCAATCATCTCCAGCTCGGTCGCGTTGATCGAGCCTCCGAGACCGATCGTGAACACGCGGATTCTGTTACGGTTCGCCAGCGATATGACCTCAGCAGGGGTGCGGGTTGAGGCATTATCCTGACCATCCGTCAGCACGATCACAGCCCGGCACTGGTTGACACCGTTGTTGATCAGTTCAATGATCCCCGCATACGTCCCGTCCCAGACGGCCGTGCCTCCTGAGGCCGGCAGTGCATCGACAGCGGGGTACAGCAGCGGTTTCAGCGTCGTCATCGGCTGCTGGATATTGACCATTGTATTGAACCAAATCACGGAGGCCTCATCGATCTGCCCGTCCATCTGATCGATAAACGCACGTCCCGCAGCCTTTGCTCCTGTATTGCTAGTGCCCGTCATTGAACCCGAGGCGTCAAAGACAAGCGCGGTCGAGATCGCACAGCGAACGGTGGGATCGGGACACCAGAGCGTAAAGTCATTGATCTCGATGCCATCCTCAAACAGCCGGAAATTCTGCTTGGACATATTGTACGCGGGATTCCCATTGCAGCTCACCGAGAAGTAAGACTCCACAGTGGGCCAATTGAGCGTTAAGCGCTTGAAGTTTAGGCCAACCCCTGAGGCATTCGAAACCTGCACCGTCACCTGATCCGATGCGGTTTGACTATTTGCGTCCTGCACAGTGACGTAATATGTAGTCGTCGCATTCGGGGAAGCCAACGGATTACTGATATTTCCCGAACTCAACGATCCTGCTGGTGTCCATGCATATGAATATGGCGGATATCCTCCTGAAACGACCGCTTGAAGCTGCGCAGAGCTTCCGCTGCTGATTGTCGTATCTTGGCCGGCATTGACGGCAAGCGGTAAGCCGGTATTTACTAATACATTGATCTGATCACTCGCCTGATTATTCGCGACATCAGTTACTGTCAGCGTATACGTCGTGGAAATCGCAGGGCTTGCTATTGGATTGCTGATGCTAGCATTGTTCAGGCCCGTCGCCGGCGACCAGCTGTAACTGTATGGGGGAGTCCCGCCGGATGCAAACCCATTTAGTTGAGCGGAGCCACTAGGAGATATAGTAACATCCTGGCCCGCATTCACTTGAATTGGGTTTGAACTGCTACCACCGTCGAACTTTGCAATAAACGCATCATAGGTGCCACCTCCATAGCTGGTCTGATGCGCACCCGTGGTGGATATCTGATTCGTACTGCTTGTTGCACCCGTAATTATACAGTTTCCGTAGAGATCCACTACAATAGCATTGCCGCCCTCATCGCTGCTACCGCCATAATATGTTCCCCACTGTCTCGTGCCTGATGAATCAATTTTCACAACCATAGCATCATAGTTTCCGCCAAATGCTTGCTGATGAGAACCCAGCGTGGCTATTCCGGATGAGCTTGCGGTCTTTCCCGATAGATAGATTTCTCCACTTGTTGCTGCACTGATGCCATCTAAGCCTTCATATCCACTCCCACCATAGTATGTCGCCCATTGTCGCGTTCCAGAACCGGTAAAGCGTGCAATGATAGCGTCTCTCCCGCCAGCTCTAGTGGGTTGATGGGAACCAACTGTGGCTAAGCCATCACTTTCTGCATAACCACAGCACAGTATCACAGCACCGATGGTTTCAACACCAATAAACACATCATGAGCGGAGCCACCGTAATATGAGCCCCACATACGAGAGCCACTACTGGTTAGCTTCGCGACAAACGCATCAGCAACACCACCATACGTAACCTGATGAGCCCCGGTTGATGCAATATTTGATGTCGATTCCGTATGCCCCACTACGATGACATTTCCACTATTGTCAGAAGCAATATCTTCTCCATACTCCGTACCTGTCCCACCATAATATGTTCCCCAGCTGATAGCACCCGATGAGGTAAACTTCGCAACAAATGCATCCCACCCACCGCCGTTCGTCGTCTGATATGCGCCGGTGGTCGCGATTCCAGATGAGCTTGTTGTTCTACCCGTAATAAGTATATTTCCTGATGCATCAACATCCATTCCGCTGTACAATGCACCCTCTTCATTCCCTGCGCCACCATAGTATGTTCCCCAGACACGTGATCCAGACGCATTAAATCGTGTGATAAATATATCGTCACCCCCAGCATTTGATGGCTGAGATGCACCTGCAGTAGCAATATTGTTTTGACTACTTGTGTGCCCGTAGGCGTAAATAGTATTCGTCCCTACCGCTACAACCCCCTTTCCCACGTCAACACCTGAGCCTCCATAATATGTGCCCCAAAGCCGTGTTCCAGAAGAGTCCATTCGCAATATAAAAGCGTCACTACCTCCCTGCAACGATGTTAGATGTGCTCCAGTCGTAGCAATATTGTTTTGTCCATCAGTTCTTCCAACTACGACAATCGATGCATCTGGTAGTGTCGCTATACCATAGCCATATTCGAGGGAACCTGTTCCACCATAATATGTTCCCCAAATGATATTCGGATCAATCGTCAACACCTTCTCACCATCGTAAGCGCCAATGGAATAGGCGACATACCCGTCATTGATATCAACAGCACAATTTATTCGATTCATACGGCCATCAACAGACCTTTGATATGCTACCGGCACATCCTCCATAATCCGACCGTGCGGAGTTTGCAGCATATACGTGTTGGCATCTATGAGCATCGGTGACGCCCCCTTGTAAAGCATTTTAATTCTACTCGGGTCCGCACCAGACCTGACAATAAAGTCATATTTTACAGATGACTGCCCATCGTCAGTCTGTCGGATTCGGAATTCAAGGTCAATCCCATTATAAACGTCATGATACCTCACTACTCTAAATGACTTCACATGACATACGCCAGATTCGGGAGCACCAACAGTGTAGTAATTTGCATAACCTGGAACACCCTCTTCCCCAACGATGGCACATTCATTAGCACCTACGAATTCTACGTCCACTCTATACACAAACTGAGCCCGGTTAATATCTTGGTTTTGCGATTCATTGCTGAGACTTGCAGCGTCCCATTGGATCAGTTCATAGCTGAATCCACCTTTACAAAGAATCAACTTTCGATTGCCATCCGCATACGTAAATACGACATCATTGCGACTGTTCCCATACTGATCCACAATTTGACCTTTGTTTTCCTGGAACCCTGCATTTGAGCTCATTTCAGTGACGCTTTCTGCTGAGGACACCTGGGTTGCATGTAGTAGCGACCATAGCGTTACAGTAATTGCTACAAAGCACGTATTCTTCATGATGATTATCCTCCATGAGTTCGGGAAAATTGTGCAACAGCCATGATGCGGAGGCTCACGATGATGCCCATCTAAATACCTCCAGTGGACAGGGTTCGTCTCATGATACTCCTCCTCCTGATGTCTGTTCAATAAACAGATAATACGATTCACTTGCCTTGAAGATACACTTATCTGATATGCTGATCAACCCGGTGGACGGGGACTGCTACGTATCTGTTATGACTCACTGAAAATGTCAGGGCAAGAACTCGGTAGAAAGGTCAGGATAATTGTTTCACCTTGGGGCTTTGTCAGCAGCGGAGCCTCACAACTTTCCAGAACCCTGGGCATGAGCGCAAAAGAGTGCAAAACGCCCACGATTCTTCAGCAACACCTTGGTCGGATGCTGACCGCGCAGGAAGCGGCAGCAGAACTCGCTATCACTGAACGGCAATTTTATTGCATCAAACGTCGGTTCCTCGATGAGGGCGATGCCGGGCTGGTACATCCATCATGCCCGTGCCCGACTTTAGAACTTTTCCTACGCCCCACTGGTCAGGAACGCTGTTCTGGGTCTCTACCGTCGAAAATACCCGGATTATGGGCCGACGTTATTCGCCGAGCGGTTGGAAGTCAACGATGGGGATGTCATCGATCACGAGACGCTCCGACGATGGCTCCGTACGACCAAATTGATGCCTATGGCCCAGCGAATAGTCAAACAGCTCAAACGACCTCTAATGGTCAGCCACTTTCCAGCGATTTTTGTCCAGAACAAGAATATCAGCAAGGATCATATTTTCTTGGCTTCGTGTACCAGAATAGCGCTCCTACTCTCGTTGATCTCCGGCGCTATATTTCGAGAATAATATTATCATTAGGGCTAGTTTTGAGCTCCTGCTCGAATGCAAATGCGAAAGATCATTTTTGATCGATCATTACTTGCGCGCTCTGATACTGCTCGATCAACTCAACGAATTTTGTATAACCACGAAGTTGAGAATTCATCAGTTTCCGCTCCTCGCTCCCTGCAGTGAGGAGCTTCACTTTCTTTTCCCACTCCTTTCGTATATCATGAAACTGCTCGGTTTCATATGTCAAACCATCAGATTCGAGGCCAAGTACTGAATCTATCAATAAGGTTAAAGCTATTGAGAACTCGATCAGGTGTATTTCGTTCTCGAATGACAACCCATCAACAACTGTGCGGTCTCGTGACTTTTGCGTAGTGAGGAGTCGCTTGAAAAAATTATCCTTCGGGTCTTCAACACTCTCAATCCTTGCGGATATAATACGTCTCCAATTAGCACGCAGTTCGAATAACTCCTTACGGACACCAAACAGCATAGCACGCTGGCTTACTTCTTCCCCAGAAGAAAGTATGTCCTTAACTAAATAGTAGTTTGCTTCTAATCTCGATGCCAGCTCAGCATCGTGCCTTCTTAGGAGCTCATCGACTTTCTTATTTATCACCTTCAGCTTCTTGGCTTGATCAGCCCCAGAAATAATATTAGCCGCATTCACTACGGCGTTCGTCAACTTTGTGACCTTCAAAAGATCCGATGGATCTTTCCCTTTAAACAATTCCTTGAATTTTTTGGCTCCATCCTTCGTAATTGGAAGATATGATTTGCCATCCTTGGTCTTCATAATCTCAGCAAGTCCCTTTTTTACGGCTTGTTGTCCTTCTTTCGATAGCTCGAATACAATACGACCGCTCTTCCCTACATCTTGAATACTATCAACAAGACGAACAGTTTGAGTCAAAGGTGCGAGCGCATTTTGGATTTCCACTGGCACCCCATCCATCTGCTTCAATTGCTCTGCAGATTGAAGTACTCGTATTTGACTGACCTCCACCGCCTTTTCGAATAATGGAGATATTGCCAATGCCTCTTTGTATTCGAGATCGCTTAATGGATTGATCGGCACAGGGAAGAGACTCGGTCCGCTGTCGTGTGTCTTATCAGGACTTTGTTCTACGGTGGCATTTACTGTGGTGACACTTTCATCTCTCGATTCCACCGTATTCAACTGCATCTCAACTCTTTGCAGGCGCCTCAGCAGCAGAAGCATAATTCCCAGCACTATAGAGACCATAACTACTATTGCGACGTCGATCATCTCGCACCCTTAAAACTGTTTTACTACCGCACAATAATAAGTCATTTTTTATTCTATTGCAATACTAAATGTCACTTTCCAATATCACTTCATCCATGTATCCCAACACTATGCGCTCATAATATGCTACTTGAAGTAGCAATACATGCACGGCACGAAGCCTCATGCGCATCAGAGGTAGTGTGGATATCTTCATTGCGAATTCTTTCTACCAGATTGTCATAAATGAGTCACAGAATAATTTGCACTACTATTTGCTTCCCGCTTGATGCGCATCCCACCCTCATTTTACTACGTGACAATAATTCTCACTCGACTCAAAAACAATTACCGAATTATGCCCGCACCTCAGCTCCTACTTACGGCGCAATTTAGCAGCATTCTACTGAGATATTTCATGAGTTGCCCTGGTACCAGTGAAGAGATAATCATACTAACGGCCCACGAAAAACAGCCACGGTGTTGGCCTTTCTCATGAACATATTTGTATTGCTCGCATTACAAGTGGCGTCCATTCATCACGATGTTCCTCCTTCAAATCGCCGCTCGATTGCATTTTTTGCATACAGTCTGTAGTTTCAGCTAAGCGTGTCTGAATCTTGGCATCGCCCAGTTTCAATCAAGATAATTCTCACGCACAACCAAGATCCCTGTTATGGCCAAAAAGCGTAAAGAGTCACTCATCATCGGGCACCTAGAAAAGATTTCCAGCAAAGTCTTCTCTGATTTCCCCAAACAGATCACTGACCTCGCAGGTAAGCAGCATGGTGTGTATGCCCTGTACAAAGGAAACAAGCTTTACTACGTTGGACTAGCGACCAACCTCCGTCGCCGCGTGACAACGCACCTCCGCGACCGGCATGCCGGGAAGTGGGACAAATTCAGCCTGTTCCTCATTCGCGATTCCGAGCACATCAGGGAACTTGAGTCCCTGCTTATTCGAATTGCTGATCCCAAGGGAAACGCCAAACTCGGTGGATTCGCTGAGTCCGAGAATCTGAAAGGTGAACTTAAGCGGCAGATCAAGCTCCACCAGGAGGAGCAGCTCAAAGGACTCATCGGGAAACAGAGAAGACGTGGTCGCAGAGGCGCAGTAAAACCTGTGGCAACTGTGAGTAGCAGTGATAATAACTCAACGCTAACACTCCCTCCAAAGCTGAAGCTTTTCGCAAGCTATAAGGGCGAGTCGTTCACGGCCATAGTTTTAAAGGGCGGCCGGATTCGCTGCGGCGATACGATCTTCAAATCACCGAGCGGTGCAGCACGAAGCATTACAGGACGCAAGAGCAATGGGTGGAAGTTCTGGAAATACAGTGATGAGACCGGTCGACTGCAGCGCCTCAATACACTCAAATCCGATTCAGTAAAGCGCAGTCAGAAGAGAGGTCTTCGTGCGAACGTTTCCTCGCTCCAGCCCGGTTTGAAACTCGAACGTGTCTATAAGGGGAAACGCTACACGGCTACCGTGATGAAAGATGGTCGCATCAAGTGCAGGGGGGGTGTCTACAACTCACTCACCGCTGCAGCAAATAGCATCGTAACCGGGACTGTGAGTGGCTGGTATTTCTGGAAATACGAAAATCCAGAAGGCAAGATGGTGCAGGTGTTTGAACTCAAACGGAATTCTCTGTAAGTAATGCGGATCCTATCAGAGAGAAACGAAAGCATGTCCTGATATGTAAATGACGAGAAGTTGATATTTCTTTTTCTATGGAAGAATGTGTGCCGGATCTCGACCATCGTATTTCTTCTTCTACCAGTAAAAAGTCCGTTCGATGACCCGAAACTTACGGCATATCTCCTAAACCCTGGTGCCGTTATCTGCCTGGCGGAGGGCAAAGGCGATCAGTTCTTCAGTGAATTTGGAGTTGCACATTTCTGTTTCCAGGGAGAATGTCAGGGAGCGACTTCCCTATCACCTCGGGATTCTTGCAGACCCCATCTCACGATGACGACCACGCCTGTGGCTCCTTATCCCGGGCTTTAAATCAAAGAGAGGATATGCACTGGCAAGAACCGCGCCATGGTAAGCGCAACAAGCACAACCCCTGCATCAATAATGATGCAGGGGTTCATGGCATTGCCGATTCAGTATTTTCTTTAGTTATGAGAATTTACAAGCCCATACTTCTTAGCGAGGGGGAGCATCATTTCTTTTATGCTTTCCAGCATATTTTGACCATTCTGATACTCAATACTCTCTAGCTGATCAGCATATTCTTCAGCATACGCCTTCATTCCATTGAGGATTATAATTGGATAAAACGTCCCCGCCTCTACATCACCGCCAAATATCTCTTCATAGAGATCGAGCAGTTCGAGAAGTGAAGGGTCAGTGATTACGATTTGCTTACTCATATTACATATCTCCAGATACTTACAAGACAGATAGATTATTGAATTATTCCGGGTCATCTACTAGCTGGACCCATACACCGCCGAATATATCATATAGAGCTTCGGCCTGTTCTGCGGTCGACAGTGATGCTTTCACATTGCCATCTCCATCATCCACTAAGGTGACTGCTTTAATTCCTGATTGGAGAAAATACGGGTCAGGATGGCTATTATGGAGTTGACTGATGAAGCGATACACCTCCTCCCAGTTTCGGTGTGACTTCACTCGCGGCGGGTTGGAGTCTGTGAATTCGATTAATACTGCGTCTGCTGAATGCATGGCATTCTCCTTTTGTTGTGATTTATGATTTGTAATAACGATACTCGGTTCTTTATCGGTGCTTTGTAATAGAGAGCTTTGATTGCGTACGCGAAAAGAGACAGTCATTTGGATACCTTTTCCTCCCTCCACATCGAATACAACAGCATAATCATTTCGGCCGTGTCAAGTGATTTAAAACGTAGATTATTGTTGTTGTATCAATTCTTGATGATATTTTCCGACAAACCGGTCGCCTCAGCGATAAACCTGATCGTAACGCCAGATTCAATCATCTCCGTTAATGCCACACGTGCCTGCAAATACTCCTTCAGGCGACTTTCGTTGTATCTGCTCTGTTTTCGTATTTTTTGATCACTTGTTCTGCTCGCCGATACCTTAGTTACGTCCTTGGTCTTCACGACACTTAATTCAGGCTCTGGCTTTTGATTTCCGTTTTGCCGCTTCGGCTCCATAAGGCGTTTCATTACAAGCTCCTTTTTAATTTATTTTCGGTGGAATCCGTGAGTTATGGTGCATTCGTTTTTCCGTTCCCACCCCATCTAGTGCCGCCTCAACAATCACGGGCACATATCCCATTTGAGAAGAAGAACAGTGCGCCTCTTCAGAATAATTTGATAACCGATCATCAGCAATATCACTATTCATAATACTTACTACTCCATTTGCCCATCCCTTGAATGATGCCAAAACAAGGTTAGGAACTGGAGCCGCTATCACTTGATCTTCATTATCAATAACAAGTGCCCAGCGGTAACCGTCAATAGGCATACTGCGTACGGGCATGCTCTTATCTCCAATCCAGTGCCAGATCTTTCCCTTATTTGACACATCATCAACCGGATATGGTTCAAGTGATATCCATTTTTCATGACTTCTCCTGGTATAACCATTCTTCTTGCCTTTCATGACTGATCTCCTGTAGAGTGCGCCAAACAGAACCTTATATTTCATAAACAGATGATATAAACCGATAATAGTATTTGATCAGGCAATAAATCGCGGAGCGTATTTTATACAATAGAGATTGAGTAGCTCATCAACTTCATCCCAACTATGGGTGATTGCTATTTTCTTGAGTAACGCCCTCTCTTCACTGAATGATAACGTATTTCGGATGTTATGAATATTCTTTTTGCTCGTCATTCGGTGCATTGTGCTTTTATCGCCATCGAGACGGATTTCGCTACTCTCAAATGCGTTCGCCTGCATCATGAA
>JGI12576J13900_1000410_pt1 | contig 12325 bp, 8 predicted proteins | sample TtanPargueraPR_5_FD_13900 | JGI IMG/M metagenome (IMG submission 13900)
TGAATTCCAGAATGCTGTCGACCGGAACCTGCTTCATGTTGGCCATCCAGATGCCCATCACGGTCACGGTGAGCAGCCCCGATTCGTGGGCCAATTCGTTGGAGATGGCAAAGACACCGAGCATGAAGGTGAGCGTGCCGGCGTTATGCAGGTACTGCGGGATCCAGTGCTTTCTGAGAACCAGGCCGTTCAGGTAGCCGGCGGCGGCACCGATGGCAAAGCCAACCAGCAGAGTCTTGCCGAAAATGTAGAGTGAGTGGCTGAAAACATTGCCCTGGCCCCAGGAAACGATGCCCTCGAACACTAGAACGGCCAGCAGCGCGCCTACCGGGTCAATGATGATGCCTTCCCAGGTGAGGATGTTCGAGAGCTTTGAGGTGGGGCGCACCGCCCGGAGCAGGGGCGCAATCACCGTGGGCCCGGTGACGACGGAGATAGCACCGAACAACAGGGCAACTTCCCAGGATACCTGGAGAATCCAGCGGGCGGCCAGGGTGCCGATAATGCAGGTGACGATGGTGCCCACAGGAATAAGATTGCGCACCATTTTGCCATGGCCTTTGATTTCTTCGTAGCGCAGGGTAAGGCTGCCCTCGAACAGGATGATGGCCACTGCCAGGGAGATGACGGGAAACAGCAGGTCGTCAAAAATGGCTTCTGGTTGCAGGAACCCGGTCACCGGGCCTGCGAGGATGCCACCGGCGAGGAGGAACAGAATGGCCGGCATGCGTACCCGCCATGCCAGCCACTGGCAAACCAAGGAAGAAACGCCGATGCCGGCCAGAATTAACGTGGTGCTTACGGCCATAAAAGGGCCCCGATGGTTGAATTAGGCGTTGGCCTTGCGGGCGATGCGATTCAGCAGCCGGGACGCTGCGAAAAAGCCGAAACTCGCGGTCACCGGACTGGCAGCACCAAAACCGGTGGCGCAGTCGAGCCGCACCGGGCCGTCGCTTGTCGGTTTCTGTTGACATACCTCGCCGTCAGGGGCGGGATAGGTCAGTTGTTCCAGAGAGTATACAGCTTCTACGCCGAAGCGCCGTTTCGGGTTCCGGGAAAAACCGTATTCCCGGCGCAACATATTACGGACTTTGGCCAATAATGGATCCTGTGTGGTTTTCGCCAGGTCTGCAACCTGGATCTGGGTCGGATCCATCTGGCCTCCGGCACCACCGGCACAGACGATCGGAATCTTGCGCCGCTGGCAGTGGGCAATCAGCGCCGCTTTTGCCTTCACGCTGTCGATGGCATCCACCACGCCGGTCATGTCTTCTGTGATCAGCTCACCGACATTCTTCACCGTGAGAAAGCTGAAGTGCACCCGAATGTCCGCCTGGGGATTGATGGCCCGCAACCGCTCCGCCATGGCGTCGGTTTTGGTGCGACCATACTGGCCCTGCAGAGCATGCAGCTGCCGGTTGGTGTTGGAGACACAGATGTCGTCCATATCAATCAGGGTGATGGTGCCGATACCACTACGCGCCAGAGCTTCTGCCGCCCAGGAACCGACGCCGCCGAGACCGACAATGGCGATGTGAGCATGGTGGAAAGCATGCAGGGCCTTGCGGCCGTACAGACGCTCTATGCCGCCGAAGCGGAGGGAGTAATCGGTGTTCCTGAGGTGTTCGCTACTCATAGTTGCCCGTGCGATCGGTGTCGACTGGAAATCCAGGGCAGATAGTAACTGACAGACCGTAGAGGCGCGAAGGAGTGAGACAAAAAAAGTGGGCCCGGAGGGCCCACAGATTGATTGCACAAGGAGTGTTGGGTAGGACGCTGAGCCTTTTATTGGCTTACATCAATCAGTACGGCCAGTCCCAGTTCGTCGCGATCACCTCCAGCCTCGACATAGCCTGTGGTGAAGACCCCCAACGAGCCGTCTGAATTGAAGAAACCCTCCAGTACGGTATGGTCAGAGTTGGAATTACCAACGGTGATCGTTGTCGCCCCATTGGCTGCCAGTGACATGGTAAAAGCTTCTGCGTTTACGACATCCGCCATTGAAGTGAGGTCCGATCCTAAGCCCGCCGGCATTTCCAGCTCAGAGAAGGTGCCGGTAACGGTGCCTGCCGTATTACTGCTGGCAGTCAGGTAGGTATTGAACTGCGACGCTGACAGGTTGATGGTGTTGCTACCACCCCCTTGCAGGTGCATGGCCATGAACATCAGGCGATACTTTTTGCCGGACAGATCCAGGGTCTGGGTGGGGAGTTTGACCAGCATTGTCTTTTCAAACGACGCAAACTCCCCCTGCAGGCATTGCTGGGCCTGACTGTTGCAACCATCGGTCTCGGTGAAGTCGATATAGTCACCGGTTTCGTTGACCTGGCCAACAGCCCCCGCTCCAAAGTCGATGCTTCCATTGGCAGAAATGGGCAGGGTTACAGCTGCCTCCGCAGCAAAGTTGTTACTGCCATAGATGGCTGCACCGTTGGCGTTAACCACCAGTTCGTGAGAGGTGCCGGCCTGGGCCGTAGCCTCAAAGTCACCAGAAAACGCAACAACATTGTTTTCGGTTACCAGTTCCAGGTAGCCGTTTTCAAGGTAGGCGCTCAGATAGATGCGTCCGTAATCACCCTGGACCTCGGCACTGGTCAGGTTGTCGGGTTGACGAATGAAGACTTCCAGTGTTCGCGCTACTTCGTCCCCGGAGCGGGCATTCGGGTCGAGAGCATCGTCCTGGCCGTCGTTGTCGGTGTCGGTCAGTTCATAGCGAACCCCGGCCTCGTGGTTCAGGCCGATAAACATACCTTGTCCGGAGACCTGCTGAAAAATGTAGCTCTGACCGGGCCAGCGCCAGCCAAAACCGGAATCGGTGTCGAGATCCTCTTCAAACTCTCCTTCAACGGAGAGCACTCCTGCGGTGGTGTAGCTGCCTTCGAAGCTTTCTGAAAGCTGCTCGCTGTCTACTTCGTAGTAGACCATGGCCTGATCCAGCGCGGTACCGTGAAGGTTGGCGTAGGCGGAATCGCTGGCGGTGAAGTTTACATTTACCGTTCCGGTGTCACCGGCTGTGAAGGTGAAACGGTCAATCCAGGTGTCCTGGGCATAGGTGCCGTAGCCATTGCCATCGGTATCGTGAAGGGCGAAGGCGAAGGCGGTGTTGATGTAGCTACCGGCAATCGAAGCCGTCGCTGCGCCTTGTGCGCTGATCGCCACGACATCGTTTTCAATGAAGGTCCCAACCTCGTTCTCAAGCGATGTAAACATGGCATCGAGATTTTGGCCGCTTACCTTGGTCAGGTCGTATTCCTCGACCTTGCCGCTGAGTTTGACCACATCGGTAACGACCAACTGGTCAAGATTGGCGCCGGTCTCAATAAATTTTCGCAGCACGAATTCAGACACCGGGCTGATGTCGACGTCTTTTTCAACAACCTGGGCCCGTAACTGCTGGTTGTTCTGCCCGGTGATACGAACGACAAGGTTGCCTGCCAGGTTTACGCCCTCGGGCAGAGTAAGGGTGTAATCACCGGAAATAGAGGTGCTGGTGGTGGCAAGTACATTGCCGATCTGATTGCCGTCGTCGTCTACACGAATGAGCTCGACATTTGCTCCCTGAACTGGTTGAAGGCCCGTTATGGCCGCTGCGGCCGGGGAGATCAGGAAGTTCACTGCAACTTCCATGAGACCGGGCTCCTGCCAATGTGCCACGGTTCCGGCGGGGGCGGTCGCTGTGCCGGAAATGGTCTCTCCGGAGGCTGTGTTGCTATCGCTGCTGCTGCCACCACTGCTTCCCCCGCACCCTGCGATGCCCACAACAGAAGAAACGGCGGTCGCCAGTGCGAGTTTCTTGAAACAATTCATATAAAGCTCCTTGATTCAGTTAAATCACCGGATTCGGCGGGTGAATCCGGCTCGGCCCTGAGGCTCCCTGTGAGAGGGTTATTCAGATATAGCAAGGAGGATCTGGCAGCGCCCCACCCATTTGGGGAGTGGGCGAGAATCTTTTGTAGGCAATGTGTAACGGTCTGCAGGTGGAATATTTCAGCAGTTTGCACTAATTTACGTCGTAAACAGCGATACAAGAGCTCTCTGCCGTGACCTCCCCGCACCGTGAAGGTTTTTTTCAGCACGACTATCACGAATTGATTGGACTCATCTACGACGCCGTGACGGCAGAGCAGGGATTCTTTCCGTTTCTAAGGCGATTCATCGACATTTTTCACGGGCACAGCGCTTCGTTTGCCATATACAACACGGCAGAAAATGCCTTGCTGGGCGCCTGGACCGTTAATATCCCTGAGCAAGCGCTGGAGTTTTATTCGGAGCACGTCTCCCACCGGGATGTTCTGGTCGAGCGGGCGATGTCGTTCTATCAACAGGGAAAATGCCGGTTTGTCGCCAGCAACCTTGACCTCGGGCCAGATGTTCAGCGGTTACGCGATGAGACCCGGGCAGAGGAATGGCTGGAGAGTTACGGGGCCAGCGAGGCGGCTGGTGCAGTGGCCTACATGGAGGGGCATTACCTGAACTTCTTCGGAATACAACGGTCCGCAGATCAGCCTGCATTCAGTTATGAAGAACTTCGGGTATTTGATGGTTTTCTGCCTCACCTGCATCGTGCGGTAGATCTCTACACCCGGCTGATGCAGAAGCGCTGTGAGCCAGCGGTTGAACGCCTGGTGCTGGAACGTGTTAATCGAGGCATCATCATTTGTGACGCATCCTTCCGTGTCGTCTTCCAGAATGCCAAGGCGGACGAGATTCTGGGCAGGAATGTCGGCTTATGGATTAATGACGAAGGTATGCTGGCAGCAAACGGTAGCGAAAGTGCACGCCGTTTTGCCATTCTCCTGTCATTGGCCGTTGAGGCCTCTATCGCACGCCAGGATCTGGATGACCAGGTGCTCAGCCTGGCTCACGGCCGCCAAAGGATTACACTGGTAGTTTCTCCCTTGCTATCCGGCGCTGGTTCCGGGAGCTCTGCCCAGGGGGCGCTGGTCACCTTGCATGATTTAAGCTGGAGCCCTGAAATCAAGGAGGACCTGCTGCAGAATCTATTCGACTTGACCGATGCCGAGGTTGCCGTGGCCAGTGATCTTCTTCACGGCCAGAGTCTGTCAGATATTGCCTATACGTCTGGACGATCCAGAGAGACCGTTAAATACCACCTCAACAGCATCTTCCGGAAAACCCGGACCCGTCGCCAGGGTGAACTCGTGTCGCTGCTGTCGCGGGCCTGCCTGTCGCCATAAAAAAAGCCGCGCATAGCGCGGCTTCAAGAAGGTACCAGCCTCGCAAGGAGGCGGGTTGGACTAGTTCAGAGACACTAATCAACGTGACTATTATCAATTTCTGATCTGTCTTGATGAAGGTCACAAATTGCCATTTGTCGGTCATTTCCGGCCAGGATTTTTGGCCTGACCGGAAGCTCTGCCGCTTAGGCCATCCACTGCTCATCTTCGAGGGCCATCAGGCTGTCTTTGCCGGACTGGATATCCCGTAGCAGCCAGTCCGCCTCAGGCATCAGTTTCTCGAAATAGAAACGGGCGGATACCTGCTTGCTTTCCAGTAGTGGCTTGTTACCTGCGCCGGCTTCGAGCTGCTGGCCAGCCACGGCAGCCATGCGGGACCACAGATAGCCGATGACGGTCAGGGCTGTCAGACGCAGATATGGTGTCGCCGCAGCGCCAGCCTGCTCCGGATCTTTCGGGGCATTCTGGGCCAGCCACAGAGTGGCCTGCTCAAGACCCTTGACGGCGCCTTTAAGTTCTTCCCGGTAGGGCGCATCAGGATTGTCTTTCAGGTAACCCGTCAGCTCGGCAAACAGGGCGCGTACCAGTTGCCCGCCCTTCAGCGACAGTTTGCGGCCCACCAGATCCATCGCCTGGATGCCGTTGGTGCCCTCGTAGATACGGGCGATACGGCCATCGCGTACCAGTTGTTCCAGCGGCCAGTCCTGGGTGAAGCCGGAGCCACCCAGCACCTGCTGGCCCCAGTTGGCGTTGTTGTAGCCCTCATCGGTCAGGAAGGCTTTGACCACCGGCGTCAGCAGCTGTACCAGGTCGTCGGCGTTTTCACGAACCTCTTCGTCCGGGTGTGCCACCGAGAGATCCAGTTGGTGGCCGGTAAACAGTGCCAGCGCACGCATGCCCTCGTTCAGCACTTTCTGGCGCATCAGCATGCGGCGTACATCCGGGTGCACAATGATCGGGTCGGCCGGGCCGTCGGGGTTTTTCGGGCCACTCAGGGAGCGGCTTTGCAGACGCTCTCTGGCGAAGGCCAGGCTCTCCTGGTAGGCCATTTCCGCCAGGCCCAGGCCCTGCATGCCCACCATCAGACGGGCTTCGTTCATCATGGTGAACATGGCGCTCATGCCTTTGTTGGGCTCGCCCACCAGCCAGCCCTTGGCGCCTTCAAAGTTCATGACGCAGGTGGCGGAACCCTTGATGCCCATCTTGTGTTCCAGGCCACCACAGAAGGCCGGGTTGCGCTCACCGGAGTCTGGCAGGAACTTGGGTACCACAAACAGGGAAATCCCTTTGGTGGTGTCTGGCGCGCCCGGCAACTTGGCCAGCACCAGATGGACAATGTTGTCCACCAGATCGTGCTCACCGCCGGTGATCCAGATTTTGGTGCCCTCAATCGCGTAGCTGCCATCATCATTCGGCGTGGCTTTGGTGCGAATCAGGCCCAGATCGGTGCCACAATGGGGCTCGGTCAGGCACATGGTGCCNGTCCATTCGCCGGAAATCAGTTTTTCCAGATANGTCTGCTTAAGCTCTTCCGAGCCGTGGGCANAGAGGGCGCTGATGGCACCATGCGTCAGGCCGGGGTACATGCCCAGCGACAGGTTNGTGGAGCACACCATCTCGTCCACCACGAATTTCAGCGTGTGNGGCAGGCCCTGGCCGCCAAACTCCAGTGGCGCGTCCAGCGCGGTCCANCCACCTTCGACAAACTTCTGNTAGGCCTCTTTGAAGCCGTCTGGAGTCTTGACCAGTTTGGTTTCNGGGTCGTAGCTGCAGCCCTGACGGTCGCCAACCTGGTTGGTGGGCTGAATGACCTCTGCCGCCAGCTTGCCGGCCTCATCAATGACCGCGGAGATCAGGTCCGGTGTGGCATCGGCATATTTTTCCAGCTCGTGCAGCTTGTCTGCACCCAACACATCAAACAACAGAAAGCGAAGATCGTTCGCTGGTGCCTGGTATTGCATGGATACTCTCCTGTTTTGATTTGACGGTCTAAACGACCGCCGGATATCGTCGTTCTGATCTGGAAGCCTTTCTTCATACGGGCGTTTGAATTATTTGGTTTGCTTCAGGATGGCCCGAACGCATTGATTTTTCGTATCAACGACATGGGCTTGATTGATAATCGGGAGATCGGTGAATGACGACCGTTATTGCGGGGGTGTCCGGTGCCATCGGTGCGGCATTGGCCCGACGTTATCTGAGCAGCTATCCGGACCGGAGCCTGATTGGGCTGTGCCGGAGGCCGGAGACGGCGCCGGACGATTTGAAGAATCACTCTGGCGTGAGATTGATGGCCTGGGATGCAGAGGACGAGCAACGGCTTGATGTCGCCGAGTTCAAGGCTGTGCTGGAAGCTTCTGGTCCGGTTCAAACCGTTATTTATGCCGCAGGCCTGCTGCACGATGGCCAGATGTTTCCGGAGAAACGGTTGGAGGATATCGATGGCCGAAGCATGATGCGGAGCTACCAGGTGAACTGCTTCGGGTTTGTCTCGCTGATGCAGAGGCTGGCTCCGGTGCTGAGGGGAAAGCACTTCAAGCGTATTGCAGCGGTGTCTGCGAAAGTGGGGTCTATTTCGGACAACCAGTTAGGGGGCTGGTACGCCTATCGCGCCTCCAAGGCGGCGATGAATATGGTGGTGAAGAACCTTTCTATTGAATTGTCGAGGCGTTACGCGCCACTGGCATGCGTTTCCCTGCACCCGGGCACCACCTTGTCGTCGCTGAGCCAACCATTTCAGCAGTCGCTGGAGCAGTTAACGGTGCACGAGCCAGAGCAGACGGCAAGCAATCTGTTTTCGGTTCTGGAAAGCCTCGATGCCAGGGATAATGGGCGTTTTATCAGTTGGGATGGCAGTGATCTGCCATGGTAGCGAAGTCATGCTGCGGCGGTGCCGCAGCACACTGTTAACGCAGGAACGGATTGAGCAGACGGGTGAAGGCCCCGGTCAGCTTCAGGGGGGCGCTCAGCACTGACAGCGTAATGCAGTCTTCGCAACCGACGGCCACCGGACGATGTTCGTCCTGTTCGTTCAGAACCACAAAGTCCCACTGATTGAATACGCCCTTCTGGTCGGCAAATGCCCCTTGCAGCACAATCGTGGTTTCATCGCCACGGTGGGTATGGGCCGGCGCCTTGCCGCCCGCTACCAGTTTTTGCAGGACGACCCGCTCGTTCTGGCCGGGAAACTTGTCGGTAATGTCGAGCACACTCACGTCCGCAAGCTGACGTTTCCAGGGCAGCGCATTGATGTCATCCCCGAGCAGTTTCTGCAGAGGGCTCACCTTTGGCTGGGGAACCACCGGGGATGATGCTTGCGGGGAGCTATCGATACGCGCCATCAGTTGCTCAAAGCTCGAATCAGCCACCGTCACCTTCGGCTGGTGATCCATCATGACAGCGCCCAGGCTGTTCAGAGTATCGACCCGGCTACGGCAGTGGGGACACTGCTCCAGATGCAGGCGGATGCACAGTGCATGGGGCTCGCTCAGGTTGCCCGCACTGTACTCCATCAGACTCAGGCTGTCGGGATGGTGCCGTGTCATACGTTTTGATCCTGCAAAATCACTTTCAGTTTGTTCAGTGCCAGACGAACCCGGCTTTTCACGGTGCCGAGAGGAATGTTGAGCTCATCTGCCACCATCTGATGGGATTTGTGCTCCATATATACCTTGGCAATTACGGTAATCTGCTCTTCCGGGAGCTGGCTCAGCGACTCCCGGATGCGCCGCTCGGACATCAGGCGATGCAGGGAGGTGACTGGTTCGTCTTCATTATCACCCGGGATCTGCCANAGATCCTCGGTTTCCACCGCCATCTCAGCACTGGTGCGCTGCATTTTGCGCAGCATATCAATGCGCTGGTTCCGGGCAATGGTGAAAATCCAGGTGGAAGCGGCCGCTTTGCGCCAGTCGTAAAGACAAGAGCGACGCCAGATAGAAACGAAGACTTCCTGCACCAGCTCTTCCGCGTGGCTGGCCAGCCCGTTCGAGATTGCGTAGTACTTGATCTGCGGGGCAAAGTGCTCGAACAAAGCGTGATAAGCCGCCCGATCCTGATGCTTGCCGACTTTTTCCAACAAAACACCCCAGGGGTCTTTGCGCCCTTCGGTTTTCGTTGGTTGCTGCTCCAGTGTTGTCACCGGGCGCTCCTTGACAGTTATCGTATTTGAGCTGGCTATGGTCATCATTCTATGCACTCGTCACAGATTTGTCAGTGAGAGTGTTTACGCAATGGATTACCGGGCGGATTCATGGATTCTGAAAAAATTCTCGGGATGGCCTGAAGGCCGGAAGAACTGCGTCACCGGGGTAATTGCCGGTTGCCCCGGCAGGGGCTAGTCTGATCGGTAAAACAACGATCAAAAATTCCAGACCATGAACGCAACGCTCTCCAGTGGCTCTTTGCCCGTTATGCGGGTGCATTACGCTGAAATTCTCTGCCAGTTGGCAGAGGAGCGTGGGGTGCGTCGTTCCGATCTGGTGTCAGTGGCCGGTATTCGAAACAGCCAGCTCAGTCATCCCGACAATTTCATTACACTTGATCAGTTCACGGCGTTATGCCAGGAGGCACTGACCCGCTGTGGCGATGAATGCCTCGGGCTGGAATACGGCAAACGTCTGAAGTTCACCGCGCACGGAGCCCTGTCCCAGGCTGCCATCAGTTGCGACACCCTGGAGCAGGCGCTGGCGGTGTTGATCAAATACTTCCGGATCCGGTTTGCCTACATGTCGCTGGCGTTCTTTGTCGAGGATGAGGATGCAGTGATTCAGCTGGAGATTCACCACGACACCGAGAAACTTCATCGGTTTAATATTGAAGTGGTGATGGCCACCCTGATGGACGTGAATTACCTGTTATTCGGCACTCAGTTACTGGATGGCGGGCGGTGCCTGGTGGATTACCCTCGCCCCGAGGATGTTGAGCGCTACCAGTATCTGTTTGGCGGCAAGGTCACGTTCTCTGCGGGAGTAAACCAGTTGCGCTTTCGCAAGTCGTTTCTGGGGTTACCGATGTCACTGTCCAATCCGGTTGCCCGCCGGGTGGCAGAAGCCCAGTGCGAGGAAGAAATGCGCCAGATGGAAGCATCTGCCTCGGTGAGCGATCGGGTCTTGCGTTTGCTGGAGTCTGCCCGGGATGGGCGTTTGCCCGGCCTCGAGGATGTGGCGCAGCAAATGGGGGTGTCGCCACGAACGCTTCGGCGGCAGCTCTCCGCCGAGGGTGGCGGGTTTCATGGTCTTCAGGAGAGTGTGCGACATCAGCGGGCCCGGGAGCTGCTGTTGCGCCATTCGGCGATGAGCATTGACGAGATCGCCGAGCATCTGGGTTACAGCGACCCGTCCAATTTTGGCCGGGCCTTTCGCAAGTGGGAAGGAATGTCGCCCTCGGCCTGGCGCCGGGACAATCAGACCTGATCACGCCTTTTCGTCCGTCCTGACGATTTATCCTTCCTCCAGGTAGGTATAGCCCTCAAGCCCGGAGGACAGCTCGGCCAGCAGCGTTTGCTGCAGCTCTTCAGACAGGCCGCTGTGCCGGAACTTCTGCCGGTAGGCCTCAAGCAGGTTGGCGGGCTCGAAATTCACATAACGCAGTACTTTCGCCACGGTGTCCCCGGTAATGGGTTCCCCCACCTGATATTGCCCCTGTTGGTCCAGTTTCACGTCCACCGAGTGGGTATCCCCGAACAGGTTGTGCATATCGCCAAGGATTTCCTGATAGGCGCCGGTCATGAAGAAGCCCATCAGCAAAGGGGACTCCGGGTCGTGTTCGGGCAGTGGCAAGGTGGTTTCGATGCCCTGGCCGTCCACGTACTGATCAATCCGGCCGTCCGAATCGCAGGTGATATCCTGAATCACGGCCCGCCGGTTCAGTGACCGGTTAAGCCCGTTGATCGGCATCACCGGAAAGATCTGATCGATGCCCCAGACATCGGGCAGGGACTGGAACAGGGAAAAGTTCACGAACAGTTTCTCAGCAAGCTTCTCGTTCAGCTCGTCGATGATTTCCCGGTGCGCCCGGTTGGCGCTGTCCAGCTCGGCCCGGAGCATCCGGCAGCAGCGCACGTACAGGGTTTCGGCCTGGGCCCGCTCCTGCAGGGACAGCAAACCGTGGGCAAACTGGGCGTGGACGTCGGCCATGGCGTGCAGGATGTCGTGATAGATTTCCGCCAGTGAGCGGGGCGAGTCCTCATCCTGAAGACTTTCCAGGTCTCGCCAGAGATCCTGCAGCGGCGCGGGGGCCTCAGCAGCGGGTTCCGTAGGCTCGCGGTTGTCCGGGTATTCGCGGTCAATCACATTGGTGACCAGTACCGAATGATGGGCGGTGAGCGCCCGGCCGGATTCACTGATCAGGTCCGGGTGCGGGATACCCTGGCGGTCACACTCGGACTGCAGCACGTGCACCACGTTGTAGGCGTATTCGAATACGCTGTAGTTCATGGAGCAGCTACTGCGGGAACGGGTTCCTTCGTAGTCGACACCCAGGCCGCCGCCGATATCGACGGTACCGATGGGGGCGCCCATAGCGTGCAGTTCCGTGTAGAAGCGAGCGCACTCACGCAAGCCGGTCTGGATGTCCCGGATATTGGCAATCTGTGAGCCCAGATGGAAATGCAGCAGTTGCAGGGTGCCCAGGGCTCCGGCCTGTTTCAGGGTATCCACCACATCCAGTACCTGGCTGGCAGACAGACCGAACTTGGATTTCTCGCCCCCGGTATTTTGCCAGTTGCCCTTGCCAATAGTCGCCAGCCGGGCTCGCACGCCAATCAGCGGGGAAATGCCCAGCTTCTTTGCTTCTTCCAGAATCAGTGGCAGTTCCGACTGCTTTTCCACTACGATAAACACCCGGTGACCCAGTTTTTGGCCGATCAGTGCCAGGCGGATGTACTCCCGGTCCTTGTAGCCATTGCAGACAATCACCGAACCGGCTTGCTTTGCCAGCGCCAATACGGCCATCAACTCCGGTTTGCTGCCGGCTTCAAGGCCCACCTGGTTGGCGGAGGCGGCCGGTTCGGCTGACAGCAGTTCTTCCACCACCCGGCGCTGCTGGTTTACCTTGATGGGGTAAACCGCCGTATAGCGGCCCCGGTAGCCCTGCTCCTGAGTGACTTTGTTGAAGGCATTGCAGAG
>JGI12576J13900_1000414_pt1 | contig 12198 bp, 9 predicted proteins | sample TtanPargueraPR_5_FD_13900 | JGI IMG/M metagenome (IMG submission 13900)
CGTCGATGTTTGCCTGGGCAGGCTCGCGGCCGGGAGCGAGATTGTAGGCCCCAGCCGGGCTGGCGGCGCGGCCCTGCTGAAGGGCGAATTGGTTGATGAGCCCGAATACCTGACGGGAAAGGCGCGGATCAAGGCCGAGACCGGCGCCGGCTTCCTCCCAGGAGGCGCGAAGCATTTTCTCGAGCTGCGGGTCCACCTTGGACATTTGTTTGGAGCGACGCCAGGAGCCTTCCCTGCGCAGGATGGCGGCGCGCTGTTCTATGTAGGCGAGGATCTTCCGATCCATGTCGGCGATCTCGCGATATCGCTTGTCTTTGACGATCTGAGACTTGCTGATCTCTTCGGACATTTCTCTGGGCATTGTTCTTACCGTTTTTTCCTATGTGATTTTTCTTCCCTGTAGGGAAGGAAACCCGTGTAGCGAGAAAATGCCCGGGTGGCAAGCGTCAATAGCATCATATAATTGATTTGCATGTGCCTGTAGCAATTCCTTCGTTCGATATGCGGGACGGAGGGAAGGGCGGACGAGCGCGCAGGACGGCCAGGCGTTTGTCTCGGCACAAGAAAGGGGACGGCTTGAAGCCGCCCCCTCTTTATACTCGATGCCGAGGTAAGCGGTGCTTACTTCATGGTGGCGCCGGAGGCGGCCTTCTGCATCTTGACTTCGACCTTTTCGGTCAGGTTCTCATAGTAATCGCGGAGGATGACGAGAACTTCGTCACGACCGAAGTGATCCGGGATTTCTGCGCCTTCGGACAGGCCCTTGCGGAGCTTGGTGCCGGACAGGATGACGCGGTCTTCCTTGGTGTGCGGGCAGGTGCGCATGGAAGCCATGCCGTCGCACTTGTAGCAGTAGAAAGTCCAGTCGATCTTCATGGGCTTGCAGATCAGAGCCTTGCCCTGCTCGGGGCAGGCGTCCTTCACGTACGGGATGCGGTCGAAGATGTCCTGGGCTTCGAACAGGCCGTAGAAGTCGCCCACGCCTGCGTGGTCGCGACCGATCAGCATGTTGTTGATGCCGTAGTTCTGGCGGAATGTGGCGTGCAGCAGACCTTCACGGGGGCCGGCGTAACGCATGTCGAGCGGGTAGCCGGCGTTGATGACGTTGTCGGCGACAAAGTAGTTGTCGATCAGGGTCTGAATGCACTTGATGCGGACATCGCCCGGGATGTCGCCCGGCTTCAGGTTGCCGATCAGGGAGTGAATGACACAGCCGTCACACACTTCGATGGCGATCTTGGCCAGGAATTCGTGGGAGCGGTGCATGGGGTTACGCAGCTGCAGAGCGGCAACGTTGGCCCAGCCGCGCTTTTCCATTTCGTCGCGGATCTGCGTGGGAGTCAGGTAGACGCCCGGGAAACGTTCCGCGTAATCGCCTTCGGAAAGAACCTTGACGGGACCGGCCAGGTTGAACTTGCCCTGGGCCATGACCATCTGGACACCCGGGTGATCTTCGAGGGCGACTTCCCAGAACTTGTCGTCGACGGAGTCTTCGCCTTCACCCTTGTAGACCATTTCGCATTCCCACTTCTTGTCGGCGTCGGTCATTTCGTACTTTTCGGTGACCTTCATGGTGGCGTAGACTTCGCCTTTGTTCACCAGTGCGATTTCGTCGCCTTCCTTGATGGAATCGTCGTCGGTGTCCAGGGTGACCGGGACGGGCCAGAAGGTGCCGTCGGCCATCAGGAATTTTTCACAAACGCCTTTCCAGTCGGCCTTGGTCATGAAGCCATCCAGCGGAGAGAAACCGCCGATGCCCATCATGATCAGGTCGCCCTTGGCGCGGGCGGAAATTTCGAGCTGCTTCAGGCCCGCAGCCTTTTTCAGTTCTGCATCGCGCTCAGCGCCTTCAAGCAGACAGCAAACGAGACCTTTGCCTCCATGAGGGGGTACCAGCTTGGACATGTGTAAGCCTCCTAACACGCTTTATTTATTAAGGTTTTACAACCTAACAATGTATGACCAGACTCCCACGTGGAGTAAATTCAGCCATACTTTTTCACTCAAATAAGGCAACCTTTTCTTGCAGTTTGTGAAAGTAGTGTCAAGCAGATTTTTTCTCGGCGGCAAGCCCCGAAATCACTTGGTAAACGGCGAAAAGATAGACTTAGACTATATCAAAACAAAGTCTAGACACTTGCGATTTGAATGAAGTGGAAAAAAGTAGTTATTTTGGATAGTTGAAAAAATAACATTATTATTGTTGTTCTGTTTCAGAAATTGCTTGCGGAGAATCGCGGAGATGAACTACTACCCTTAGTAATTTGGCGGATGATCCGGTCGTACATCCTGATAGTGGGAATAGCTGAAAAGTCGAGGGATGACGGGGTGTTCCCTGATTCGGTCTCTCGGAGGCTTGAAAGAGTCCGAGCTTGTTCAAAAATTCACTTTCACGTTGACATCGGCCTGTCGTCTTGCTAATCCGCAGTCTCCACCTATGAGTTAGGTGGACACCAATTCGGTAGAGGATGTCGGTAATTGTTTTCATCAATAAACCCTTTAGGAGGAGAAGTTATGCCGACCTTTGTTAACCCGGAAAAATGTGACGGCTGCAAGGGTGGCGAAAAGACCGCTTGCATGTACATTTGCCCCAACGACCTGATGATCCTGGATGCCGACGAAATGAAGGCATACAACCAGGAACCGTCCGCATGCTGGGAATGCTATTCCTGCGTGAAGATTTGCCCGCAGGGCGCCATCGAAGCACGCCCCTATGCTGACTTCGCACCCATGGGAGGCACCTCCATCCCCATGCGCTCCGCTGAAGACATCATGTGGACCATCAAGTTCCGTAACGGCAGTGTGAAGCGGTTCAAATTCCCCATCCGCACCACCCCGGAAGGTTCCATCAAACCCTTTGAAGGCAAGCCCGAGCCCGGCGATCTCGACAGCGAACTGCTGTTCACCGAGACCGAACTGATTGCTCCGAAGGAAGCTTTGGGCCAGAAGGCTGAAGTTTCCGACGCAGACATGTCTCGCGTTTGGAAGGCCGGCGAACTGGAAGGCTAGTCCCTTCTAATCTTATTCGCTACTTGCTCAACAGGTTTGATACACTGAACCGAATAACAGTAGGAGGAAACTATGCCTCTGCTTCCCACTAAAGAAGCCCCCAAGGGTGTGGCTCTGGCCGAACCCGAAATCATCGAAAAAGACGTCGACATTTTGATGGTCGGCGGTGGTATGGGTAACTGCGGCGCCGCTTTCGAAGCCGTCCGTTGGATCGAAAAAGTTGATCCGTCCATTTCCCTGCTGCTGGTTGACAAGGCCGCCCTCGAGCGTTCCGGCGCTGTTGCGCAGGGCCTGTCCGCAATCAACACCTACTGCGGTGAGAACGATGTTGACGATTACGTCCGCATGGTCCGCACCGACCTCATGGGCCTGGTCCGCGAAGACCTGATCTTCGACCTCGGCCGCCACGTCGACGATTCCGTCCACCTCTTCGAAGAATGGGGTCTCCCCGTTTGGGTCAAGAAAGACGGCAAGAACCTTGACGGCGCCAAGGCCAAGTCCGAAGGCCTCGCCATCCGCAACGGCGACGCTCCGGTCCGTTCCGGTCGCTGGCAGATCATGATCAACGGTGAATCCTACAAGTGCATCGTTGCTGAGGCCGCCAAGAACGCTCTCGGCGAAGAACGCTACCTTGAGCGCGTATTCATCGTTAAGATGCTCTTGGATGCCAACGAGCCCAACCGCATTGCCGGTGCCGTCGGTTTCTCCACCCGTGAAAACAAAGTGTACCTGATCCGCTGCAACACCGCTGTTGTTGCCTGTGGCGGCGCCGTCAACGTTTATCGTCCGCGCTCCACTGGTGAAGGTATGGGTCGTGCATGGTACCCGGTCTGGAACGCTGGTTCCACCTACACCATGTGTGCTCAGGTCGGCGCAGAAATGACCATGATGGAAAACCGCTTCGTCCCCGCCCGCTTCAAGGACGGTTACGGTCCGGTCGGCGCATGGTTCCTGCTCTTCAAGGCCAAAGCCACTAACTACAAGGGCGAAGACTACTGCGAAACCAACCGCGCCATGCTGAAGCCCTACGAAGATCGCGGCTACGCCAAGGGTCACATCATCCCGACCTGCCTGCGTAACCACATGATGCTTCGCGAAATGCGCGAAGGTCGCGGCCCGATCTACATGGACACCAAGACCGCTCTGCTGAACACCGTCAACGGTGACCTGACCAGCCCCGAGTGGAAGCACCTTGAGTCCGAAGCATGGGAAGACTTCCTCGACATGTGCGTCGGCCAGGCCAACCTCTGGGCCGCCACCAACTGCGCACCGGAAGACCGCGGTTCCGAAATCATGCCCACCGAACCTTATCTCCTCGGCTCCCACTCCGGTTGCTGCGGCATCTGGACTTCCGGCCCGGACGAGTCCTGGGTCCCCGACGAGTACAAGGTCAAAGCCGACAACGGCAAGATCTACAACCGTATGACCACCGTCAACGGCCTGTTCACCTGCGCTGACGGCGTCGGCGCCTCCGGTCACAAGTTCTCCTCCGGTTCCCACGCTGAAGGCCGCATCGTCGGTAAGCAGATGGTCCGTTGGGTTGTTGACCACAAGGACTTCAAGCCGTCCCTGAAGGAAAATGCTGCCGATCTGGCCAAAGAGATCTACCAGCCTTGGGAAACCTACAAGGCCGGTGCAGCCATCTCCACCGACCCGGTCGTCAACCCGAACTACATCACCCCGCACAACTTCATGATGCGCCTGATCAAGGCCACCGATGAATACGGCGGCGGTGTTGCCACTCTGTACATGACTTCCAAGGCTCTGCTGAACACCGGCTTCTGGCTGCTCGGCATGCTGGAAGAAGACTCCAAGAACCTGGCCGCCCGTGACCTGCACGAACTGATGCGTTGTTGGGAACAGTTCCACCGCCTGTGGACTGTCCGCCTGCACATGCAGCACATCGAGTTCCGTGAAGAATCCCGTTACCCGGGCTTCTACTACCGCGGCGACTTCATGGGCCTGGACGACAGCAAGTGGAAGTGCTTCGTCAACTCCAAGTACGATCCCGCCACCGAAGAGACCAAGATCTTCAAACGCGCGTACTACCAGATCATCCCTGCATAAGAGATGACTTCCAAGGCGGCTGCGGCAAGACCGCAGCCGCCTTTTTACCTTTCTCAGACCTGGTGAAAATGGTCTGAATCCAGGCTGGAACAGGGGATTTTCCAGTCTGGGTTTAGGCCATTTTGTTGGCTGAGCCTCAACATCATTAGGGAGGAGTGTGAGAATGTCGAATAACAGTATTCTCGTTGTAGGCGGAGGGTTCGCAGGAATCACCGCCGCCCTCGAAGCCGCAGAAGTCGGCCACGAGGTGTACATTGTAGAGACCAACCCTTACCTTGGTGGTAGGGTGGCGCAGCTCAAGCACTATTTTCCGAAGATGTGTCCTCCTTCCTGTGGCCTGGAAATCCAGTTCCAGCGCATCAAGAAGAATCCCAGGGTCAAGGTTTTCACAATGGCTGATGTCGAGTCCGTCTCGGGCGGCCCCGGCAACTTCGATGTGAAAATCAAACAGCGCCCGAGGTACATCAACGAAAAGTGCACCGCTTGCGGCGACTGTGCCAAGGCCGCAAACACCACCGTGTCGAGTGAATTCGATTTCGGTACCGGTAAGCGCAAGGCCGCTTACATCACCCACCCGTTCGCGTTCCCGCAGCGCTATGTTCTGGACAAGGACGCTTGCGATGCCGGCGAACTGGAAAGCATCAAGAGCGCATGTGCTTATGATGCCGTCGCACTCGACGACAAAGAAAAGGTTTTCGACCTCAAGGTCGGCTCTGTTGTATGGGCCACCGGTTGGAAACCCTACGACATGTCCAAGCTGGACAACCTGGGCGGCGGCGAGCTGGCCAACGTTGTCAGCAACATGCAGTTTGAACGTCTGGCCGCTCCCAACGGTCCCACCGGCGGCAAGGTCCTGCGTCCTTCGGACAAGGCCGAGCCCAAGCGCATCGCTTTTGTGCAGTGCGCCGGTTCCCGTGACCAGAACCATCTGAACTACTGTTCGTACATCTGCTGCATGGCTTCCCTGAAGCACGTGCGCTATCTGCGTGAACAGTACCCGGATGCGGCCGTCACCGTTTACTACATCGACCTTCGCACCCCGGGCCGTTACGACAAGTTCAAGGCCATGACCGAGCAGAATCCGAAACTGAGTCTGGTCAAGGGCAAGGTCGCCGCCATCGCCGAAGACGCCGCCAAGAATCCCATCGTCACCGTTGAAAACGCGATCACGGGTATCAAAAGCGACGAACAGTTCGACATGGTGGTCCTGGCCACTGGTATGCAGCCGAGCATGGCCGGCGCACAGGTGCCTGCCGGCGCCCCGATGGACGAAGAGGGCTTCGTTGTCGGCGGAGACGAGCAGGGCATTATCGCCGCTGGTTGCGCCAAGCAGCCGCTCGACGTCATGAAGACCGCCCAGTCCGGCACCAGCGCCGCGATGAAAGCGATCCAAACCGTTGTTGGGAGGTAGTGAAAATGGCTGAAAAGCTTGGTGTATATATCTGTGGAGGCTGCGATATCGGGGCCAACCTCGATGTCGACGCCCTTGCTGAATTCGCGCAGAACGGCAGGCATTCTTCCTTCGTGAAAGTGGCCAAGTCCAACCAGGTGCTCTGCAGCCCGGAAGGCAAGGCCATGATCGAAGCCGACATCGCCGAGAACGAACTCGACGGCGTCGTCTGCTGCGCCTGTTCCCCGCGCGTGAAATGGGATGTGTTCAAGTTTGACGGTCCGACCCAGGTGGAGCGCGTCAACCTGCGCGAATTCTGTGTCTGGTCCTTTGAGGACGATCCGAAGCTGCCCGGTCAGATGGAAGTCATCGCCAAGGACTACATCAACATGGGCATTGCCAAGATCAACGGCAGCAACATCCCCAATCCGGAATTGCCCGAAACCGTCAAGGCCGTCATGGTCATGGGCGGCGGTTTCACCGGTCTCAACGCCGCGTTGAACGCGGCTTCCCTCGGCTACGACGTTGTCCTGGTGGAAAAGGAAGACAAGCTGGGCGGCAAGGCTGCCGTCTTCAAGGCTTCCTTCCCCCTGGCCTACCCGTATGACCGGAACCAGGAAACCGGTGTGGAGGGCCTGATCGCCGATGTCGAAGGCAACGGCAAGATCAAGGTTTTCAAGGGCACCACGGTCAAGGCCGTGGAGGGTGCTCCGGGCAACTACAACGTGACCCTGGCCAACGGTGAAGCCTTTGAGATCGGCTCCATCGTTCTGGCAACCGGCTGGGTACCTGGCGATGCCAAGTATCTTGAGCCCCTGGGTTACGGTAAAATTAAAAACGTACTTACCACACGCGAATTCGAGCTCAAGGCGGCAGAAGGCTCCCTTGGCGCTCAGACCGTGTGCTTTATCTGCGATCCCGGCAAGTTCATGGAAGGCGTTTCCTACGAGGCCGGCGCAGTCTGCGAGCCCGTGGAGGAACTGCCCTGCGACGAGACCGCGGAAGGCGGTGAGGGCGAAGAATGCGAAACCTTCGTCTACCCGGACAAGGAATCCGCAAAGCATCTGGCCTACAGCTCCGAGTTGACTTCCCTGGTCGCCCTGAAGCAGGCCAACTATGTCGCCGAAGCCGGCGGCATGGCCTATATCCTCTACGATCACATGATGGTCCCCGGCATCAACGAGCAGTACTACAAGGCCGCCCAGGACAATCCGGCGGTCATGCTCTCCAAGGCCGACGTCGTGGAGGTCAGGGAAGAGGGCGGTTCCGTGGTGGTTGTCGCCAAGAACACTCTGCTCGGCGACCGCATCGAGATCGCCGCCGACCTGGTCGTGCTGCCTACGGCCATGGTTCCGACCACTGCCGCCGACCCGACCATCAACCTGGTGTATCGCCAGGGGCCGGCATTCCCGGATCTGGAACTCTTCGACGGTTTCGCGGATTCCAACTATATCTGCTTCCCGTACGAAACCCGACGTACCGGCGTGTATGCCGCAGGCGCCGTCCGTCAGCCCATGGGGCTGGGATTGTCCAGGGAAGACGCCGCAGGCGCCACCCTCAAGGCCATCCAGTGCATCGAGTCCGCCAACCACGGCGTTGCGGTGCACCCCCGCTCCGGCGACCTGAGCTATCCGGTCTTCAACTTCACCCGCTGCACCCAGTGCAAGCGTTGTACTGAAGAATGCCCGTTCGGCGCTCTGGACGATGACGAAAAGGGAACGCCGAAACCGAACCCCACCCGCTGCCGCCGCTGCGGCACCTGCATGGGGGCGTGTCCGGAACGCGTCATTTCCTTTGACAACTACAACATCGGCCAGATCGGCACCACGATCAAACAGGTCAACGTCCCCGACAAGATCGAGGAAGGCGGCCCGCGCATCATCGTTCTCGCCTGCGAAAACGATGCATACCCGGCTCTGGACATGGCAGCCATGCGCGGCAGGAAGTGGAACCCGTACGTGCGCTTCATTCCGGTGCGCTGCCTCGGTTCCGTCAACGCCATCTGGGTCGCAGACGCCATGAGTAAGGGCGTGGACGGCGTGATGATGCTTGGCTGCAAGTATGGTGATGATTACCAGTGCCACTTCGTGAAAGGCTCCGAACTGTGCAGCCGCCGCAAGGAAAATATTGCGGAATCCCTTGGCCGCCTCGGCGTCGAGCCCGAACGAGTTGAGCAGTACGAACTGTCCATCGACGAGTACGACAAGGTACCCGGACTGATCGAGGACTTCGTCTCCAACATCACCACCAACTTCGGCCCCAACCCCTTCAAGGGCTACTAGGAGGTACGGACCATGTCGAACAACGTCAGGGTACAACCGGACCTGAAATTCGTGAAAGAGTTGCAGGCTGTTGGAGGGGACTCCCTCAAGAAATGCTACCAGTGCGCGACCTGCAGTGTCGTTTGCCCGCTGTCCCCGGCTGACAGCCCCTATCCCCGCAAGGAGATGGTCTGGGCGCAGTGGGGTCTCAAGGACCGCCTGGTCAACGATATCGATATCTGGCTCTGCCACAACTGCGGAACCTGTTCCGACCTGTGCCCCCGCGGCGCAAAGCCGGGCGACCTGCTGGCCGCCCTGAGGAACATGGCCTACCGCCAGCTGGCCCCCCTTGGCTTCATCGGCAAGTTGATGTCCAACATCGGCGGCACGCTCATGCTCGCAGTCGTTCCGGCCGTCATCTACCTGCTGATCTGGTCCATGCAGGCCGCCAAGTTCGGCACGGCGTTACCCAAGTTCGTGGCCGACGGTGCGCACGGCTGGGTGCCTGCCGTGGACGGCGCCGTCATCTATGGGGGCCTGTTCCCGGGCGACTACTTCATCGACCCCATTTTCGGCGCGGCATTCGCCTTCATGGTGATCTGCTTCTTCGTGGGGGTGAAGAACCTGCTCGCCGGATTCAAGAAAGTCCCGGCCGTGTATGACCTCACCGGCGCCGAGAAGCCCTGCTTCTGCTCCGCCTTGATCGACACCATCAAGAACGAGGTTTTGCAGCACACCCAGTTCAATGACTGCGGTGAGGATGATGCCGACGTGAAGCGCGCTTTCGGGCACAAGATGCTCATGTACGCGTTTATCATCCTGCTGTTCGTCACTGGCGTCGTGGCTACCGGGCACTGGTTCGGCGCCTGGTTCCTGGAGCACATCATGGGTCTGGAAAGCGGACCGGTGAAGCTGCTCTCGCTGCTGGGCTCCACTCCGATGCCGCAGCACAGCGTCATCAAGGTGCTGGCCAACATCGGCGCGTTGCTGATGCTCTTCGGCCTGATACGTCTGACCAAGCGCCGCCAGTCCCTGGACCCCGGCAAGCAGGGCTCCAGCTTCTATGACTGGTATCTGCTCGGTGTGATCTGGGTCATCGCCCTCACCGGTATCGGTGCCGAGATCTTCCGTCTGCTGAATGTTGCCGTACTGGCCTATCCCACCTACTTCGTGCATTTGGTGGCAGTGTTCATGCTCCTGGCATACCTGCCCTGGTCCAAACTGGGCCACCTTGTGTACCGTACGGTGGCCCTGGCCTATGCCAAGACCACAGGTCGTATCCCCATGGGCGCCGCGAAGTAAGGCTGCATGGGTTGGAAATACTAGAAAGCTGTTCTCTTAAGGAGGATCAAAATGGCTGAAGCTAAAGTTTTCCCGATGAACACCTTCGTGTCCGTCCTTCGCGGCCAGGCTGCTGACGCTTCCCAATTGGAAATGCTCGCCTACCTGCTGCAGGTTGAGGCTGTGGACGCCGCTGTCGCTCCCGTGGCGCAGGCTCTGTGTAAGGCTTACATCTACGAAACCGAGCCTGCACTGACCAAGTACGCCGAGGGCGATATCGCCAAGCTGGGCAACCAGATCAAGATCGCTCCCATGGCCGATGCCGCAGTCGCTCAGGCTGTGCTGGAGTCCATGGTCACCATGAAGGATGAAAACGCCGCCGCAAAGGTGGAACTGGCCCAGCTGAAAGACGCTGTTGCCGCCAAGGATAAGGAAGTGGCCGACATCAAAGCCAAGCTGAAGACCTTCGAGGCTGCTTCCGCCGGTGCTGAAAAGGCCATCCTGAGCTCCAACACCAAGATCGACGAGCACATCAAGAAGCTTAACGATCTGCTCGCCGAAGTGGAAAAGGTCAAGAAGGAAGGCGTTGTGGTCGCCGGCGTTGCCGGCGCCGAAGGCGCGGCCCCGGCCGGTGACGCTGCCGCTTCCGGCGCTTCCGGTGACGCTCCGTCCACCGGTGGCGAGCCCGAAGCCGACTTCGGTTTCGGCTCCAATCCCTTTGCAGACTCCGACTGGTAGTTCTCAAGGGTTCTTGAGCTGCGTTTGCGCGGCACGAGTGCAATTCCAATCCCCCTGCCTCTAGGCAGGGGGATTTTTTGTGGTACACTCGATAGAAGTCGAGTTGGAGATACATGAAACACATCTTCAAGAGGCTTTCAGTCAAGTTTGGTGTTGTGAGAAAATGTGAGGTGCGTTTTCCGAAAAATGAGGTTTGAAAAGGAGAAAAGAAGAGCCGTTGCTGTCGATGAGTATTGATTGGATGATCAGGCAGTGAAAAATTCGGTTTTGGTGTGGGGTAAACAGAATGGATTGACAAAAAAAGTATTTTTTTCTGATTTTTGTGCGGGTAAACTGGGTGATTGCTCGAATTTGGCAAGATAATCTGGTGATATAGTGAAAATTATTTTTCATCTTGTGTTTTTTTGGGATTTTTCGTAAAGCTAACAGTTAATTATGGCAAATCTCACTCTTTCAGACATCTGTGTTCGGTTTGGCGGCCTGCAGGCCCTGACCGATGTGAACTTCTCCGTTAAGGAAGGGGAGGTCGTCGGTTTGATCGGCCCCAACGGTGCGGGCAAGACCACCGTGTTTAACGTCATCACGGGCGTGTACAAGGCGTCGGACGGCAAAGTCATCTACGACGATACGGTCATCACCGGGCTGCGTCCCTATCAGGTGCTGTCCATGGGGATAGCGCGGACTTTTCAGAATATTCGCCTTTTTCAAAATATGACTTCGCTCGAAAACTGCATGGTGGCCCAGCACAGCCGCAGCAGGGCGGGCGTTTTCAGGGCCATTTTCCGCACCCCGGCCCAGAAGCGCGAGGAAAAGCGCATCACCGGGAAGTCCATGGAGGCGCTCAGCTTCATGGGGCTGGCCGATTATGCGGACGAGGTGGCCTCCAACCTGCCGTACGGGCATCAGCGCCGTTTGGAGATCGCTCGAGCGCTGGCTTCCGAACCCCACACCATTCTCCTGGACGAGCCCGCCGCCGGGCTCAATCCCGCAGAAAGCCACGAACTCATGGAGACCATAGGCCGTATTTCCGGCTTGGGCGTCAACGTGCTCATGGTGGAGCACGACATGAAGGTCGTCATGGGCATCTGCAACAGGATCGTGGTGCTCGACCATGGTGTGATGATCGCCGAGGGAAAACCAGAGGAAATACAGAGGGACCCGAAAGTGATCGAGGCATATCTCGGCCAATAGCCACCTTGGCTGGAAACCATTAACTACGGGAGTGCTGTAATGAAACGCATTTTGGCATTGATACTCGTCCTGGCCATGACCCTGGCCTCCGCCTCCGCCTTTGCGGAAACCCTGAAGCTCGGAAGCATGAGCCCGCTCACCGGGCCCTACGCCGCAGACGGCAACGACATCGCCAACGGCGTGCGTACCGCCATCGAGGTCGTGAAGGCCGAAGGCGGCATCCCCGGCTTCGACGACATCACCCTGTCCGCCCAGGACACC
>JGI12576J13900_1000415_pt1 | contig 12191 bp, 10 predicted proteins | sample TtanPargueraPR_5_FD_13900 | JGI IMG/M metagenome (IMG submission 13900)
CAGATGACTCGCTCCATGGCTCAAGACACTGCCGACAAAGACAGCAAGCGCTCTGCTTTCGGGCCGCCGGCCAAGCAGCAACAGGGAAGGCTGTTCCGGATCTACAATCATTATCGCGTGGTCATCAGCCTGATGCTGCTGGGCTTGCTGCTCTTCGATCCATTCACCACCGACAGCAAGTTCCGCTGGCTGGAGTACTACCAGGCGGGCGTGGTTACCTACCTGGCAATCAATGGCTTTACCGCACTGCTACTGCTTGCCGGCTTTCAGCCAAGACAGCGACATATCACGCTCTCCATTCTGATCGACATACTGGTAATGCATGGACTGTTACTGGCCAGCACCGGTATCACTAATGGCCTGGCCAACCTGGTTATCATTTCGGTGGCGGCGGGCAATATTCTGACACCAAGCCGGCTAGGTACCTTCTACGCGGCACTGGCTGCCATCTGCTCTCTCGGCATCTCCGGCTGGGCGGTACTCGCCATCAATGAAACCGCCGACGACATTGTCCGGGCGGGTTCTCTGGGCATACTCTACTTTGCCGCGGCTTTTGTCCTGCAGGGCATTTCAAAACGGATGATCCGAAGCGAAGCCCTGGCCAGCAGCCGGGCACGGAGCATTCAGGAACTGGAACAGATCAACCAGCAGATCATCCAGCGCATGCGTACCGGCATCCTGGTGCTTGATCGTTTCGGCCAGATTCGGCTTGCCAACGCCGCCGCCGAAGAACTGCTGTTCGGTGTGAGCGCCGATGGAGAAGATCTGGAGCCCCGTGCACGGCTACTGCCTAAACCGCTCAGGCAGGGGCTCGAAAGCTGGCTGAAAAACCCCAACATGCGGATTGAACCCTTTCAGGCGTCGTCTACCTCACCGCTTTTGCAGGCCAACTTCACGCAACTGGACCAGGAACGGGGCGACCAGATTCTGGTGTTTATTGAAGACATGAGCAAAGTGACCCAGCAGGCCCAACAGATGAAGCTGGCCTCACTCGGACGCTTAACGGCTGGCATCGCTCACGAAATCCGGAATCCTCTCGGCGCCATAAGCCACGCTGCCCAGTTAATGGAAGAATCCCCCAGCCTGGATGAAGGGGATCTTCGTATGCTCGATATCATTCGCCGTCACTCCCGACGGGTGAATGGCATCATCGAGAATGTACTGGACCTCTCTCGCCGCCGGACCGCAAATTCCGAGCTGATAGATGTCGGCCAATGGCTTCGCGAGTTCCGGGATGATTTCGTGCAGACGGTGAATGGGGAAACGGCCACCACGATCGAGTTGAATATCAGTGAGCAGATTCCACAGGCTCGTTTCGACAAGAGCCAGATTGAGCAGGTGATGGTGAATCTGTGCGACAATGGTTTGCGGTACAGCAAACAGCAGACCGGGCAAAACAGGATACAATTAATTGCGGGCGCCACGGCCGATGGCAAACGGGCTTACGTGGACGTTCGGGATTTTGGCCCGGGCATCAGTGCCGAGCATCGGCATTCCGTATTCGAGCCCTTTTTTTCGCTGGTCGATGACGGACAGCCGGGGTGCCGATTCCGCATAACGTTTGCTCACCCCGGGCGAATGATCTGACCAGCTGGCCATCGGGCGTTTGAATTCAACAGGGAACCGAATACACAGAATGACTACACAGACAGCGCTGATTGTTGACGACGAGCCGGATATCCGGGATCTACTGGAAATCACCCTCACCCGGATGGGCATTACCACCTACACCGCCCCCGACCTGGCCAGCGCCAGGGAACTTCTGCAACAGCACAAACCCCAACTCTGCCTGACCGACATGAACCTGCCAGACGGCAATGGCATAGAGCTTGTGCACTGGATTCAGCAACACACGCCCTGTACCCCCGTTGCCGTGATTACCGCCTATGGCAGCATGGACACAGCCATCGAGTCGCTCAAAGCCGGCGCCTTTGACTTCGTGTCCAAGCCCGTGGAGCTACCCCGGCTACGGGAACTCGTCAACAGCGCCCTGAAGCTATCCGAACCCAAAGCCCGCGAAACCGCCGTTTCCGATGAGCCCGGCCTGCTTCTGGGCGACTCGCCGCAAATCCGAAAACTGCGCACACAGACGAAAAAGCTCGCCCGAAGCCAGGCACCGGTGTTTATCAGTGGCGAGTCTGGCAGCGGCAAGGAGCTGGTTGCCCGCATGATTCATCTGCAAGGGCCCAGAAGTGACGGCCCCTTTGTCGCCGTGAACTGTGGCGCCATCCCCTCGGAGTTGATGGAAAGCGAGTTCTTCGGCCACAAAAAAGGCAGTTTCACCGGCGCCGTCGAAAATAAACAGGGCCTGTTTCGCTCCGCCGATGGTGGCACCCTGTTTCTGGACGAAGTGGCCGACCTCCCGCTGGCCATGCAGGTAAAACTGCTGCGGGCTATCCAGGAGAAAGCCGTTCGTCCGGTAGGCGACACCAAAGAAGTGCCGGTGGATATCCGGGTGCTCAGCGCCACCCATAAAAATCTCCCGGAACTGGTGCAGGAAGGCGACTTCCGCCAGGATCTGTTCTACCGGATCAACGTGATTGAACTTGCCGTTCCGCCGCTGCGCGAGCGCGCCGAGGATATTCCCCTGCTGGCCGAACACATTCTCCAACGCATAGCCCGGGAATACGAATGCGACCCGGCCAGACTCACCCCGGCCGCCATCGAGCGACTCAAAGGCTACGAGTTTCCCGGCAACGTGCGAGAACTCGAGAACATTCTGGAGCGCGCCTTTACCCTGTGCGACGAAGACTTGATTGATGCCGGGGATCTGCATCTTGGCGGCGGTGTTGCGCCAGCGGGCTCGGCCTCGGCGACCAGAGAGACGGGATCAGAAGCGGATGCTGGCGCAGCCCCGGTACCAGAGGGCGAGATTGATCTCGAAGGTTATCTGGAAAGTATTGAGCGACAGGCCATTGAAAAGGCTCTAGAGGCAACGAGGTGGAATAAAACGGCGGCGGCCAAAAGGCTGGGAATCAGCTTTCGGGCATTGCGGTATCGGTTGAAGAAGTTGGGGATGGAGTAGATAATTTAATCTGGCTTTCAGGATGATCGCCAAGAAACTAATTACAAGGACGTAGAAATGAAGAAAATAAATCATCGGGGGTTCACCCTGATAGAGCTATTGCTGGTTACTGCCATACTGACCATCGCACTGGGTATCGGTCTCCCCTCCTTCAGTAAACTCGTTGAAGACAGTCATCGAAAAACCACGCTCAGCCAGTTGCTGACTGGTATAAGTTACGCCAGAACGGAAGCCATTCGCCAAAGCGTCAATATCACCCTGTGCCCTCTGGATAGTAACAGTCGATGTTCACGAGATTGGAACAAGCCTCTCACCGTCTTTATTGATCCGGCTCGAACCCGCCAACTTAGATCTGCGAATGATATCCTTCGAGAGTTACAGCCTCCCAGTCAAGGCAACCTCTATGGCAGAACAGGAATCAGAAAACACTTCGGATTCAGGCCGACGGGGATGGCGCGGGAAAGCATCGGGCATCTACTATGGTGTCCCGACGACGGTAACCCTGAGCGGGCGTTCCAGATAAGGATCAATATGGGGGGAAGGCCAATTCTGGCAAAGGATAACAATCAGGATGGTATTGCGGAAGACGCCTATGGACGAAACATAGCTTGTCCATAGGCGTGAGAGCGGGGCAGTAGACAGCTATTGGTCCCAGTCTACCCAGGAACCGGCACCGTCTTTATTCCATTCACGAACACCGTTTGACAGCAAGCGCAGAGGACCATCACCGGCCTGCGCTCCCTTTGGTGTTGCAACCAAAGTGTAGGTAGTCCGAGTGGCAGCGCCAATAGTCAGGTCGTAGAACTTAGTCGAGCCGTCAAGAGGCGCCTGCGTTGGGAAAATCGTAGGCGCGCCAGTGTCGGCACCAGCCGCCGCTGCTCCCAGATAGCTATTCCCGTTATCTGTGTAGTGGCGCTCCATGGCGGCACTGAATGCCGTCAGGGCAGCCTGGGCATCGGAACGCCGGCTTTTCTCAACCGAGCTTTGATACGAGGGGTAAGCAATTGCTGCCAGAATACCGACTATGGCGACAACGATCATCAGCTCAATCAGTGTGAAACCGCGCTGCCCCGCAGGGCGGGCATAGCCCGCGCCTGCATTTACTGCATTTTTCATAGCTGCTCCTGTTTTAGTCAATGAGCTCATGCCAACCTACTCTCCGGGTACCACTGAGGCCCGCGCCAAAGTCTGTCAGGAATGGAGTTTTATTAGCCGCCGTATCAGGAGCAATCAACAGATTATCGATGAAGGAGAGGCCTGTAATAATACCATCTCCGTAATACACCCCGGCCCAGCCCTGATCATCGCCATCAAGCTTGCCATCATTGTTCACATCGATAATGGACTTACTGGAATCTGTTGATCCGTCCAGCTGTAGCGCCGTAAGGAAGGAGCTACCGCCACCACCACAGGGATCACCGCCCACAGGAATGGTAGAGGCGAAAACAACGTAATCTCCACGTACCACCGGCGCTTCAGAGAGCCGCTCACCGGAGCTGGGCAAATCAACGTACCAGCCGAACTTGGTGGCCCAATCCAGGGCAGCACCATCCGTTTTACGAACGGGCCTCTGCTCGCCATCAACGGTTACGCTGCCACCTGTGATCGTCCGTTGAGCCAGGTCATCCCGAGCCAGGGCATTGCCGTTACCGTCAACCGCCGTTCCGCGATCGCTGATGCCGTAGAATGTCTGAGTCTGCGACGTTGCACCTGCGGCCGGGATGTCCGACGCGTCCAGGTACTTACCTGTGCCGAAAAATACCAACAAGTTAGGATCACTCAGATCCTTCTTGTAGGTATTTCGGGCTATATCAGGCTGCGTGGTAATCGGCTGGGCGTTGCCGAGATTGTCTTTTGCCACGAACAAAGGATCACCATTGTAGAGTACATTCCAGCTGCTTCTACCGCCGCTGAGATCAATGGCCCACAACCGGCCCTCAAGGTCGCCAGCATAGACACGATCGGCAACCCCATCACTGTTCGGGTCACCACTTGCATCCATGAAATCAACCAGACGCGGCGCTGACAGTCCGCCACCGCTTGCAACCTCAATGAATTCGTAATTACCCGGATTGGCAATATCCAACACAAACAGTCCGTTCTTTCCGCTAGGCGCACCATAACCATTACTGAATACAGCACTCCAGCGATAATCACCATCTGCCCACTTCAGCAACGCTATCTGAACAGCTTCCGTCATATTGCCCAGATTGCTGTTGCCTGAGAATTCCCACATCACCGTGGAACCTGCGTTGGCAGCCGAGAAATTAGAGGGATCGGTAACATCCAGCGCAAATATACCCGGTGTAGCTCCCCGTGAGCCGCCAATGACGATGGAGCGCCAGGCGCCGTCAACATATACATCGGAGGTATTAAGCGGCAGATCCACATAGCTCTGGAAATCCAGGTTTGGATCTGTCAATGCGCTCAGACCTTTGTTTGCATTCGTCGAGTACAGAAAGCTTGGAATATAGGCTAACAGCTCTTTACCCGTATCAGCATCGAAACCATGCAACATACCGTCGTTTGCGCCGACATAGACCGCCTTAGTCCGGGCCTTCATGCTGGTCTTGAACGCACTATATGGTGTTGCACCAAACATGGTTTTATCTGGCCAGATACGGTTGGGTTCGCCAACATAAACGGGCGCCGAATTAATGATGGCGCCCAGCCGGCTCTTCCGATCCCGGAATGTTACCCCTTCAGCACTGGTGACTTTGTTGCCCTTGATGAAAGACAGGCGAGCCTGGCCCAGAGCATCTGAGCCACCCGCTTTGAGATCTGATTTCTGGGAGGCGGTCAGGTTAGCCCAGTCGAAAGTGACGCCACTCCCATTATTGGTCAGGATCAGCCGCGGATCAGATTGAAGATCTCTAGCATCCAGAATCGTTGCAGCGTCCCACTTTTGACTGGTAACGACACCGTCTTTATCAATGGCTTCAGCCTTCAAAGTGCCTACCCAGGTCTTTGATGTAAACTGAGCGCTAAAGATATAGCCTCCACTCTTTAAAGACGACGTATTAAAGCTGACATTCGAGCCGCTCCCTGTTTGCTGCTTAACATCGTCAATAGCTTTGCCCAAAGCCTTAATCAACTCGGTAGTTGATTTTGCGTCGTAGTACTCACCCTTTCCATTCACCGCGGCATGATAAAGATCGTCGATCTGCTCCACACCCTCATTACTGAGGCTTAATGAAGACCAGTCTGGTGGTGATTTGTGAGCGTCTTCAACCTTAAAGTGTGTTTTCCCAGCGTATTTTTCGCCTCGCATCCCCAAAGCAACGGTGTAGGTATTCATGTGATAATCAGTATTGCAATCCATGAGATCTGTCTGTGCCCCAGTCCCGCATTCTGCTGGTATGCGCACTTCCCCTCCTGGAATCAAACTGCCATTATTCCTCAAACCTTGATAATAATAATATGCAATATCAGCCAGCGTATTGCTATTTGACTTATCTCCGAAAGGAGCTGGCGCATTACCGTCTGCGTTTCCAGCGTCTGTTGATTTAGGGTGGTTGTTGGCAAAACCGTCTGTAAACAAAAGCGTAAAGTTTTTACGGCACTCTAGAGTGCCACGTACGGCCGTCTTAGCGTATTGTTGTCCGGCATTTTGCAAAGCCAAACGAGCAGGCGTACCACCGCCATCCCAATTACCATCACCAAATCTATCGTAATTATCTCCTAAGAAACTAGCCAGCCCTGTAGAGCTATCTGCGCTATACATTTCGCCAGACATATCTCGACGATTGTGGAACCAAAATATACCGTAGTTCATACCCTCAAGATCTTTCACCGACTCCGCAATCGCGCCTCGGATTACTTGATGCCTACGACGGTAATAAGTAAACCAATTCGCAAAGTTCTTCTGTTGCTCTAAGATCAATTGTTCTTTAGATTTACCAGCATTACCAAGAGCATCAAAGAGCTCATCTTTATTCTCTGACGTATTTGCCAGCTCAATTCTTTGCAGACATTCTCCGTCGGGAGCAAAACCAAACTTACGAAAATCAATTTCATTCCCTGAGGGATCTTTCACCAGATAGCTTTTTGAACCCTGGGCCCAAGCAACATATTCATTGCTTTTCCCGTTATCGCCACAAGAAAATAGCTTGTTTTCAGCATACACTTTATCCATCGGCTGATCTGTATATACGACGTTGCCATAGGAATCCCTTTTATAACAATAGCCAGGATATCTACTGGATGGATTCCATCCAGTCGGGCAAGGTTCATAATTACCCGTATCAACCAACTCGAAAACATCATAGGTGGAGTTTTTAACAAAAAACGTCGCTGGTATATTACCGGAGCCTACGCCTAAAGCCCCATCTGTCAAAAGATTATGAGAGTTTGAATTTGAAAGACCCCCGTCAAGTTTTGCCGACGTTATACTTGAGTCGGAAAAGGTATTAGAAGTGGTTGACGGCCAAGGCAAGTAAACCGCACTAGGGTCATAGTACTGCAAATTATAGTCAGCTGAGTGCAGGTAATAGTAATACCTACTATTCAAGCTGTAATGACCATAACTGCTTTTGCTAAGCAACCGCCGACCATCGCTATATTTAGAGCTATTGTAGCCTGGGTCAAAGATATAACCTTCCCCGACTGAACGATTACTTCCTATCGCAGGAGCAATCACCTCAAAGTCCATACTTCCAGAATCATCGACAACAAACATCAGGTTATGGTCAACCGCAGCATCAATAAACAATGGACGGTCTGCGACCGTAGCTGACCAACCAATCGTGGGCCAGGCCACAAACATTGCGACCAGAGTGCTCTTAAGGCCTTGTCGAAAGATATCTTTAATGTTCATTTTCACTCTCCACGTGATTTGTCACGCAATGTTTATTGGGCTCGAATAACGTAGGCTTCCACCGCTCGCCCGGCCTCTCCGGATGCGCCGGTGCTGTATGCGACTACCCGAAAAACCCGTCCGTTCGATGTCGACTGCTGAACCCCGTCGGCCACACCTCCGGTTCCCAGGCCAAAGCCACTATTGGTCGTTGAGCCGGTCGCCGGGGTTTCCTTGATAAAATACCTAGGCGGCTCTGCAAGAAGGTCTACGCCATCGACCTGTGGCATTGGGGCTTCTCGCGTACCGTTTCCATTACCCCCACCAGACGGCGCCGCCCAGGTCTGGGGATTCAGTAAATCCGTCGGTGCAGCGGTCGTCTCGTCATAAAGACCGGCACTGGCACTAAAGGTGGGGAGGGTGCCACCGCTTAACTCCGCTTCCGCGGCCAGAAGCGCCGCTTCCGCACCCTCAAGGGCAATCTGGGCATCGCGCTGGGCCGAGACCATCCGCTCCTGTGTGGACGTGCCCTGCATGCTCGACAAAGCGAGTACCGTCAAAACCAGCAAGATGACCAAGCTGACAAGCAGCGCCGCACCGCGCTCCTGCCCCGGGAACCGATTGGTTGGCAAAGAAGTATTTAATTGACTCATGGCGATGTATCCAGAAGACGATTTCGAATGCTGTACGTTGACGTGTAAACCCGATAATAGTGGCGGTCAGCCGTATTGGCCGGGGTCCAATTATTACCACCGGCACAATTCGACCAGGAAGGGTAACAAGCATCCTGTAGCGACCCTGCTACGCCATCTTCATGGCTACGTACGAGGAGGCTGACCCGTATCGCTTTCACATAAGTCACGGAAGTGTCATTGATCGTTGCCAGGTTTGCCGCATTGACGGTTTGCCAGTTATTAATAACGTTGTCGCCCTGCGGACCGGAGCCAACCTGCACCTGCATATCAATCACATTCGAGACAATTTCCTGACGGTTAACAACCCCGGTGCCGCCTAATCCCTCAAATACCAGAGAGCGTCGACCGCCATCGTCCCGGATGTAATAGCGCTCTGAAAACGGCACAAAGATATCGCCGGACGTATAGGTATCTGGGAAACAGTTGGCAGAACTACTGCCATTTGGGCAACCACCACCGCTCTTGATGTTACCGGGTACGACAGAAGCTCCGGTGTTATGCTGGAGTTTCAGAGACGTCTCGTTGACGCCTGAGAGCTGAAAAATCACACCGTTGGTACAGTCGGTCAGCAACACAACACCTCCGGCCCCAAGCAAGCCTGAAGGTAGCGACGAGACATCCACCACGGCTGAAGACGCATTTATACCGGTCATACTTATACCTGGACTGCGGGCTCCCTTAAGCTGAATCACTACCGTGCCCGTGGCTGCTTGCGTGCCATCACCGATGTCGAACTGAAGAGCCTCTGGACTGGAGAAATCATGCAAATCAGGATCATAGTTCGCGTGGGTCTCATCCAGGATACTGTCAACCTCTGCAAAATTGAGGCATCCCCAGTAATCGGCATTGCGAATAGTTCTACCCAGGATATCCTGCGCCAGCCTGCCAGACTCCTGCATACGCCCGATAGACTCCGCCAAACGGAATGTGTCACTCCCACTGACAAAGAGTTGAGCCACGCCCAGTGTCAGGAGCAGCCCGAGCACTGATGCAATAAGAAGTTCAACGAGCGTCAATCCCGCCTGTTTACCCAAATCCTTCATCACTGGAACCTCGTGACCAATGTGTAGTCTGATGTGCCTTCGCCGGCGGCGGTTGTTGCCGTAGCATCCAGAAACATAATGCGTTCTGGCCAGAGGACCTGAACTGTAAACTCGTTGGTCGCCCCATCCCAACTGGACTCAAACGTCGCTCCCGGAAGGGTTTGGGACATGGCATCACACCAGACTTGAAACTGCCCTGACAGCGATGAGCAGGAAGCAGTACTACCTCCCGATTGCTCGAAGTCAGTTGGGGTGTTGGTGGTTCTTGCCAGCTCTGTCAGCTCCTGAGCATACAAGGTCGCCTGAGTTCGAAGTTCGGCATTACTGATGTTTTGCAACGACAGCAACTGCAACGCTGCCGCTCCCAGCAAGCCGATCCCCAAAACCAGAACGGCCACCAGCACCTCAATCAGGGAAAACCCTTTATCTTTGTAAGGCAAATGTGCGTTTCGCTGTTTCACAACAAGCATTCCTCAAGGACAATTTGTACCCGTGTTGCTATCAACTCGAACCTGACCACCAACGTTCACTTCAATATCGACCGCCTCTGAACCAGACTGTCCACATACTCGGTAATCAAACTGCTGACTAGCCATGCCTCGGCCATTAAAGATCAGATCGGCCGCCGAGGATGGCGTCATTTGGCTCACGGTCACAGTTCCAGGGAGCGAGTTGGTGGTTCTGAGGAGCTGATCTGGACCTGCCGTGCCCGCCTTACAGGCCGCTAACGCAGTTTGAATACACACGGCGTACCCTGCATTGGCGTTGCTTGTATCCCTCGCATAAACCGCTACCCCGCTTCCTCGACGAATCGCCTCTGAGCGGGCGAAGTTGAGCAAACCAGACATGTCGTTTGCGGCTGCCGAGTGCTGACTGGAATCAATCAGACGGCCAAAATTCGGCACAGCTATCGCCGCCGTTATGCCAACCAGCACGATCACAACCAACAACTCAATCAGTGTAAATCCTCGCTGCGCTCTAGTACTGCGCATAAGCCAGCTCCCTGAACAATTTTTCATCTCTATAGAATAAAGACGTACAAAAAAACCGCCAGATGTCATCGACAAGTGGCGGCTTCTGACTGACAAGCGGGAATCAGCTCGCCAAAGTAAGACACAGCTCACACATTTACAGCATCAATCCGCAATTCCTTCGGCATGGAAAACACAATATTCTCCTCACGCCCGGACACTTCCTCCGGCTCTTCACCACCCAGCTCCTTGAGCCGATTGATCACATCCGCCACCAGCACCTCCGGTGCTGAGGCACCCGCAGTTACGCCTACTGCCTTTTTGCCCGCCAGCCATTCAGGCTCTATCTGGGCAGCCTCATCAATCAGGTAGGCAGGCGTACCCATGCGCTCAGCCAGTTCCCGCAGGCGATTGGAGTTGGAGCTGTTGGGGGAGCCCACCACCAGCATCAGATCACAGTCACCGGCCAACTGCTTGACCGCGTCCTGCCGATTCTGGGTGGCGTAGCAGATGTCGTCTTTGCGGGGGCCTTCGATTTTCGGGAATTTCGCGCGCAGGGCGTCGATTACCCGTGCGGTATCGTCCATGGACAGCGTGGTTTGGGTAACGAAGGACAAACGGCTGGCGTCTTTCACTTCCAGCTTTTGCACGTCGGCTTCGTCTTCCACCAGATAGATGTCGCCGCCGTTGCTGTGATCGTACTGGCCCATGGTACCTTCCACTTCCGGGTGTCCATGGTGGCCAATCAGGATGCACTCGCGGCCATCACGGCTGTAACGCATCACTTCCATATGCACTTTGGTGACCAGCGGGCAGGTAGCGTCGAACACTTTCAGGCCGCGCCGGGCGGCTTCGTTCTGTACCGCCTGGGATACGCCGTGGGCACTGAAGATCACCAGTTTGTCGTCGGGCACTTCGTCCAACTCGTCGACAAAGATCGCGCCCCGGTTGCGCAGGTTGTCTACCACGAATTTGTTGTGGACCACTTCGTGGCGCACGTAGATAGGTGCTCCGAACACGTCCAGCGCGCGGTTTACAATTTCTATGGCACGGTCTACGCCGGCACAGAAGCCACGGGGGTTAGCGAGTCGAATGTGCATAATCAGTGTGTCGGCCCTGCTGGTTCAACGTCGATAATCTGAACTTCAAAGCTCAGTGTATGCCCTGCCAGCGGGTGATTAAAGTCCACATCCACCTGGTCACCTTCTACCCGCTTGATCACCCCGGGCAGTTCCTGCTGGCGCGCGTCGGCGAAGGAAATCACCACACCCGGCTCCAGAACCATGTCAGCACTGAATTCGTGGCGCTTGAAGGTCTGGATATTGCTGGGGTTGTGCTGACCGAAGGCTTTTTCCGGCGGTACTTCAAAGGTTTTGTGGTCGCCGGCTTTCAGGCCCATCAGGTAGGCTTCGAAATTTTCCGGCAGGTTTTCATCACCGATTTCCAGGGTAGCCGGCTCTTTGTCGAAGGTGGTATCTACAGTTTCGCCGTCTTCAAACTTCAGGGCGAAGTGCAGTTTTACGCGGGTTCCCTTGTCGATGGGCAGTTCTTTCATGGGATTCAGTTGCTCCTGTCAGCATCGCCGCTGGCACCAGCGGGTTTGCGGAATGCATCGATGATCATCATGGCAGCACCAATGGTGATGGCGGTGTCGGCCAGGTT
>JGI12576J13900_1000443_pt1 | contig 11627 bp, 9 predicted proteins | sample TtanPargueraPR_5_FD_13900 | JGI IMG/M metagenome (IMG submission 13900)
CTGATCGGCTGTAAATAATGTAAACAAAGTGTGTCATGGTACGAGAACAATAAAGGGGAAAACTTTTGTCTTCCCCTTTGTTTGTGGTGCCACCTGGCCCCGATAACTATCGGGGGAATCAGGGACACATCTCAAGAGGAGAACTTAGCTAACAATTTTAGTTTCATTTCAGGGTATTTTGCCATATTCTCAAAATATTTTCTGGATTTCATTTTCTTGATATGTCTTTCGATTCTTAGTGCCTGAGTTCTGGATTCGCATTCAATTTGCAGAAACAGGTCCCAGTCATTAGCTGATTTTGTGCTGGCGTGTTTGTAATGTCCTGATTTGTGTTGCCTAATTCTTTGCTGAAGGTGAGCTGTCTCTCCAATATAAAACTTATTGGCTGATCGGCTGTAAATAATGTAAACAAAGTGTGTCATGGTACGAGAACAATAAAGGGGAAAACTTTTGTCTTCCCCTTTGTTTGTGGTGCCACCTGGAATCGAACCAGGGACACACGGATTTTCAGTCCGTTGCTCTACCAACTGAGCTATGGCACCCCGTTATTTTGGTGTTGCAAAAGTAGCCATTTTTTTGAAACAGCAAAGAAAATCTTTTTAATTTGAAAAAAATCAAAACCATGTTTTCAAATCAAAAGACCCCTTGTATGCAGCTCCGATTTTGGATCAATATAATGCATCAATTGAATTCTTTTCTTACTTTTGCAGGCTGACTCAGAAATAGAATGGTAGAGACTGATTATCTGACACATAGATTAGACAATGGTATCCGGATCATCCATCAGCGGACCGATTCACCGGTAGGACATCTCGGGGTGCTCATTAACGCCGGATCGCGTGATGAACTGGAAGAAGAACACGGGCTGGCTCATTTTATTGAGCATTCGGTGTTTAAGGGAACCCACAAGCGAAAAGCTTTCCATATTTTAAGTCGTATTGAAGGAGTGGGCGGTGAACTCAATGCCTATACGACGAAGGAAGAAACAGTTCTTTATTCTACTTTCCTAACGGATTATTACGAACGCACTGCCGAATTACTCAGCGATATTTTATTCAACAGCGTATATCCTGAAAAAGAACTCAAACGTGAAAAGGAGGTGATTTATGAAGAAATCAATTCCTATAAGGATTCACCATCGGAACTGATTTTCGATGAGTTTGAAGAACTGGTTTTCGATGGGCATCCCATTGCGCGAAACATACTCGGAACCAAAAAGAACCTCAGTGCCTTCACTCGCGATTCGATCTTTCGTTTTATCGAAAATAATTACCACACCGATCAAATGGTGATCAGTTCAGTGGGGAATATTGATTTTGGTGATCTTTTAAAACTCCTGGAGCAGTATTTTGGGAATGTTCCTGCCAAACTCAGAAAAAACGGTCGTCAAAAATTTAATAATTACATTCCGCAGGAGCGCGTTGTTGAACGCGATACTTTTCAGTCGCATTGCATGATTGGAAACATTGCTTTTGATGTGCAGCATCCGCAACGTATTGTAATGGTTTTGTTGAACAACATTTTGGGTGGGCAGGCGCTTAATTCGAGGCTGAACCTGGCACTGCGGGAACGACGAGGTATGGCTTATAACGTGGAGTCGAATTATTCGGCTTACAGCGATACCGGCTTGTTCAATGTGTATTTTGGAACCGACAGGGAAAATCTGGAGAAGGCGTTCACGCTGGTGCAAAAGGAATTCGACCTGCTGCGCAATACCAAATTAGGTGCTGTTCAGCTTAGCCGGGCCAAGAAACAGTTGATCGGGCAAATAGCCATATCAACCGAGAGCCGCGACGACATGATGCTCACCATAGGTAAAAGTTACCTCTTGTACGATAAGGTGGATCCGTTGCGTGTGGTATTCAAAAAGATTGAAGATATTACTGCCGACCAGTTGATGGAAGCCGCCAATATAGTACTGGATAAAAGGCAGACAAGTACATTGATCTATCGGTGAATAGATGGGTAAAACAACAATAAGGAATGATGGACCGTGAACGTGAATTGGAAAAGTACATTTTGGATCACATCGATGAGGAGGACCCGGTTTTACATGAGCTCGACCGCGAAACTCACCTGAAAGTATTGGGGGCGCGAATGTTGTCGGGACATTTGCAGGGAAAGGTACTTACCATGATCTCCAAAATGATCGGTGCGAAGAGAATCCTTGAGTTGGGTACTTTCACGGGTTACTCCGCAATTTGCCTGGCCCGTGGTCTCAAAGAAAATGGAAAACTGGTGACTATCGAGATGGATGATGAACTCGAATCGCTCGCCAGAAAATATTTCGAAAAAGCCGGGTTGCTGGATAAGATCGATCAGCGCATTGGTTCTGCACTCGAGATCATTCCGACCCTTTCCGATAAATTCGATCTGGTTTTTATCGATGCCGATAAACGCGAATACCTGCAGTATTATCATTTACTGATCGACCGGTTGGATAGCGGCGCTTATATTTTAGCCGACAATACCTTGTGGAGCGGGAAAGTACTCGAAAAAATGGCTGCTGACGACGAACAAACCCAGGGAATTTTGGAATTTAACGCCGCCATTAAAAACGATCATCGCGTGGAGAAAGTCATTCTTCCCCTGCGCGACGGCATGACGCTTATTCGGAAAAAATAGGTTTATTCAGATTTACTTTTTGCCCGGAATTTTTGATTCTTTTTTGGATTTTGATTCCTATTCCGGTTTTGATTTTGACTCCGATTCGGATCCTGACTTCGGGTTTGATTGCTCCTTCCACGATTCTTCGAACGCCTTTTTTGCATGTTCTTATCGCGTCTGTTTTTATTGTCGAACCTGTCCAGGTCGCCTTCCAGCGATACGGCACTTACTTTATCGGCGCTTTCTTTTGTTTTTGCACTGTAGGTATCAACTTCGGGTTTAATGCCGCGCTTGTTTTTTTGGATAATGTCTTTCACCTCTTTTAGTGAAAGATTAAAGGTATTGCCGACTGATCCTTCAAGGCCGTACCAGATTTCTTTTTTTAGGTAGTCGGTTTTAAAAGGTTTGGCAATCCCATTTGCCAGTTCAAGATCCAGCAATTCGCGCGGGAACTCGTTTCCAGCTTCAATATAAGCATCCAGTTCATAAAGCAAACAACATTTTAGTTTGCCACAGGCTCCGGCCATTTTTTGGGCTGATGGCGAAAGCCCTTGTTTCAGCGCTGCATCCGACGAAATACTCTCGAAATCGGTACGCCAGCTTGAACAACAAAGTTCGCGTCCGCACGATCCGATACCCCCGATTAGCCCGGCTTCCTGTCGGGCTCCAATCTGTTTCATTTCGATTTTGATGCGAAATTCACGTGCATAAACTTTAATCAGTTCACGGAAATCAACACGGCCTTCGGCAATGTAATAGAAGATGGCTTTTTTGTTGTCGCCCCTGAACTCCACATCACCGATTTTCATGTCCAGACCAAGATCGGCAGCCGCCTGCCGCGCCTTAATCATGGTTTCTTTTTCGCGGCCGCGTGCTTCATTCAGTTTTTCCAGATCGCTTTCGCTGGCCTTACGGTAAATCGGATTAAGTGTGTATCTCGATGGATTTTTTATACGTAGTTTGTACTGTTTCTCAGCCAGGTAGCCGGTAAGCGAAACTTCGCCAACATCATGCCCCGGGGAGGTGGCAACTACCACTTTATCTCCCCGCTTTACAGGGATATTTTCTATATTCTTAAAATACTCCTTTCGGGTAGATTTGAACTTAACTTCAACAATATCTGATTTATCTGTGGTGTCCGGCAAATCGCTCAGCCAGTTGTATCCTGCATCCGTTGTTGAATTATTAAATGAACATCCGTTACAACTCATAAAATCCTCTCTCTTTCTTGTCGATTGCGCCCTATGTTTCTTTTAGTCAGTTGTTTGGCGGTTATTTTGGCGGCAATCTCGTTAAATAATTCCATACAAAGATTGAAAAAAGAATTGAATATCGTAATCATCCAGCCAAATAAATACCTGAAAGTATGTTTTTGTAGTTCGAGAGTAATGATAACAGACATTATATTTTTGGATTTTTATCTTTTCTGTTGAAAAAAAAGTATGAACAAAGCAGTCCTAAATTTCCTTTCCGTAGCTAATCTTTTATCTTTGTTTGGCTTAAAATTCTGATTGATTTGGCCGATTCGAAAAAATACGTTGAAACACCTTTGATGAAGCAATATTATGCCATCAAAGACAAGCATCCTGATGCGATTTTATTGTTTCGGGTTGGCGATTTTTACGAAACGTTTGGCGAGGATGCCATTAAATCGGCCGAGATTCTGGGGATTACGTTAACACGTCGTGCAAACGGCGCTGCCAGTTATGTCGAACTGGCGGGTTTTCCGCACCATGCGCTCGATACATATCTGCCCAAACTGGTTCGGGCAGGTCAGCGTGTGGCTATTTGCGAACAGTTGGAAGACCCCAAACTGACCAAGAAAATTGTAAAAAGGGGGATTACTGAACTGGTTACGCCCGGTGTTTCCATTAATGATAACATTCTTGAAAACCGCGAAAACAATTTTTTGGCTTCCCTTCATTTCGATAAAAAACGGGCAGGTGTGGCTTTTCTGGATATATCAACCGGAGAATTTCTGACGGCGGAGGGAAACCATGAGTATATTGATAAACTGCTGAGTTCTTTTCAGCCCAAAGAAGTGTTGTTTCAGCGGGGCAGGGGAACTGAGTTTACTTCTATTTTCGGTTCGAAATACTACACCTTTAATCTTGACGATTGGGTGTATACTACTGATGCAGCTCACGATCGACTGATCAGGCATTTTGAAACGACTTCACTGAAAGGCTTTGGTGTTCAGGACATGCAACTTGCCGTGATTGCAGCCGGTGCTGTTTTGCATTATCTCGACATTACACAGCACCAGCATCTTGGGCACATCTCGGGTTTGAGCCGCATTGAAGAAGAACATTATGTTTGGCTTGACCGGTTTACCATCCGTAACCTCGAATTGTTTTCCCCGATCCATGAAAGCGGAAAGGCGCTCATCAATGTGATTGACAAAACCATTTCGCCCATGGGATCACGTTTGCTGAAACGATGGATGGCCCTTCCTTTGAAAGATATAGATCCGATAAACGAACGTTTGGATGTGGTGGAGCTTTTTCTCAAAGACACTGAGTTGAAAGAATACCTCGGGGAACATCTGCGCCAGATTGGTGATCTTGAACGGTTGATATCTAAAGTTGCGGTGGGCAGAATCAATCCGCGCGAAATCATGCAGGTAATGAATGCCCTTAACGCCATTGGTCCCATAAAAGAAGCATGTGGAAAAGCCGATAATGCGGCGCTCAAACGTTTCGGAGAACAACTCAATCCATGCGACCTGATACGTGAGCGCATTCAAAAAGAAATTGTGGCCGATCCGCCAACGGCGATAAACAAGGGTAAGGTAATTGCAAAAGGTGTATCGAAAGAATTGGATGAGTTACGCGACATTGCTTATTCGGGTAAGGATTATCTGGCACAAATCCAGCGGCGCGAAAGCGAAAAACACGGTATTCCATCGCTTAAAATAGGGTTCAACAATGTGTTTGGTTACTATATCGAAGTACGTAACACTCATAAAAATAAGGTGCCTGAAGAATGGATCCGCAAGCAAACACTCGTAAGTGCTGAACGCTATATTACGGAGGAACTAAAGGAATATGAAAACAAAATACTTGGGGCAGAAGAAAAAATTCAGACCCTGGAAACAAAACTTTTCGGAGAACTGGTTTTTGCCTTATCGGAATACATTTCTGCCATTCAATTAAATTCGCATATTCTGGCGCAGATCGACTGTTTGCTGTCGTATGCAAGTTGTGCGGTGGAATATAAATATTTTCGGCCTGAAGTGAACGACGGGACAATGATTGATATCAAAAACGGCCGCCATCCGGTTATCGAGCACCAGTTACCTATTGGTGAATCGTACATTGCAAACGATGTAAAGCTTGACCAGGAAGACCAGCAAATCATCATCATTACAGGGCCCAACATGGCCGGTAAGTCCGCACTATTACGACAAACGGCACTGATTGTTCTGCTGGCGCAAATGGGAAGTTTTGTGCCGGCCGAGGTAGCGAAGATCGGGTATGTCGATAAGATTTTTACACGCGTAGGTGCTTCCGATAATATCTCGCTGGGCGAATCAACGTTTATGGTGGAGATGAACGAAGCTGCCAGCATCCTGAATAACGTTTCCGATCGAAGCCTTATCCTTTTCGATGAATTGGGACGTGGAACTTCAACCTACGACGGCATCTCGATTGCCTGGTCGATTGTGGAACATTTGCACGAGCATCCTCATGCCAAAGCAAAAACACTGTTTGCCACGCACTACCATGAACTCAACGAAATGGAAGGCGCTTTTTCGCGGGTGAAGAATTACAATGTTTCAATAAAGGAAGTGGGCAACAAAGTGATCTTTTTAAGAAAACTGGTAAGGGGAGGCAGCAACCACAGTTTTGGTATTCACGTGGCCGGCATGGCAGGGATGCCGAAATCGGTAATCAAACGTTCAGAGCAGATCCTGAAAAAACTGGAAGGGGGAAAAGAAAAGGAACAACTTGCCAAACCACTGGAGGAGATCGGGGAGAACCGCGAAGGGATGCAACTCAGCTTCTTCCAGTTGGATGATCCGGTTTTGAAACAGATCCGTGATGAGATCGCCGGCCTTGATGTGAACAACCTTACCCCGCTGGAAGCGCTTAACAAACTCAATGAAATAAAAAAATTAACGGGATTGAAGTAAAGCTCGTCACTGCTCTTGTAAATCCATTGTTCTGGATTGATTCGAACAATTGATTTGAAATCCTCAAATCAAATTCTTCCTAATTTTGCGAGATAAAAAAATAGCAATATATTTGCATCGCTTTTAAAAGTACGTTCTGATAAATACGCGAGAATAGCTCAGTTGGTAGAGCACGACCTTGCCAAGGTCGGGGTCGCGGGTTCGAGTCCCGTTTCTCGCTCAGTCACGATATCCAAAGGATGCCCGGGTGGTGGAATTGGTAGACACGTTGGACTTAAAATCCAATGATCATTATGATCGTGCGGGTTCAAGTCCCGCCTCGGGTACTTTAAAATGCGAGAATAGCTCAGTTGGTAGAGCACGACCTTGCCAAGGTCGGGGTCGCGGGTTCGAGTCCCGTTTCTCGCTCAAACCAAAAGGTCTTGTACGAATGTGCAAGGCCTTTTTTTCTGAAAGTCTACTGAAAATCAACTGCGAAATATGGCTCATAGTTACCAGAGTCACCCTGATTGTGCCTGCGACACAATCGTCCCTCTCTATGCATAGAGAGGGAGCGAGGGAGAGTAAAGTCTTTGCTTTCATTTTTGTTGGTGATTTCCGGGAATCATGATTCTTTTGTTTTCAGCTGTTGGGCTGATAGGTTATAATCGGTGGGTTGAGAATGGGGTCGTCCCGAGTGCTCGGGATTTCTCGCTCAAACCAGAAGGTCTTGTACGAATGTGCAAGGCCTTTTTTTCTGAAAGTCTACTGAAAATCAACTGCGAAATATGGCTCATAGTTACCAGACTCACCCTGATTGTGCCTGCGACACAATCATCCCTCTCTATGCATAGAGAGGGAGTGAGGGAGAGTAAAGTCTTTGCTTTCATTTTTGTTGGTGATTTCCGGGAATCATGATTCTTTTGTTTTCAGCTGTTGGGCTGATAGGTTATAATCGGTGGGTTGAGGATCGGGGTCATTCCGGGTGCCCAGGATTTCCACTCGTCTAAAAGCTCACAAAAAAATTGAGGTGCTTTTTAATTTTTGAACTTCAACCTTGCGATCACCGGCAAATGATCTGAGATTTCTCCAAATTCAGTGGCAACGTGCCCATCCCATTCCACAAAGTCCTTTTTGGTATAAAATATGAAATCTATACGTTCTTCCGGATTTCCGGAAGAAAAGGTAAAATAATTTGGTTGATCAGAATGGAAGGCGACACATCCAATAGTGGAATCGCTTAAAAACAACTGCAACCCAGGTTCTTTTGATTCCGGTGTTGCATTAAAATCGCCGGCGATAATAACAGGTTGGGCTTTACCCTCGGTTTTGAATGATTGATAAATGCTGGCTAACTGCTGATTGCGAGTCAGTTTATCAAACGCTTCAGCATGCACGTTCATCAATAAAAAGTCACGAATCGGATGTTCTACTTTTGCACTTACCAGCAAACGATCAAGATAGAAGGCATTGTAATAAAAGGGATTTGATTCTACTTTTTTCAACACTTCTCGTTTGGGATCCGCCAGTTCCCATTTACTCATAATCGATTGCCCCGATAAAATTCTTCCAAAATGAACACTTGGAGGCCAGTATGGAAACGGCACATAGTTGTTATCCCAGTTAATGGCTTTTACCGACCAGGGATAATAATGTGTTGCCAGGCTGTCGTGCAGATCAATCCAGTTGGAACGTTTGCTGTGGAAATCGATTTCCTGAAAAGAAATCAGGTCCGGGGTTATACTGTCTAGTAAGCTGATGAGTTTTTTATAGTTATTTACGGTCAGTGCTTCATCTTTCCATTCAGCTGAATTGTTCGTCATTCCCGACAGGTAGCCAACGTAACCGTTGCACAACCCATTAATTTTAAGATACTGTTAAAACCACATAGATAAAGGAGCTGTTCTCTTACGTTTTAGGAGGACTTATCGTTTTCAGCAAAAGCTAAATTCCGGTGACAATACGGGCTTAAAATCCTTGATTTTTAACCTGAGAGACGAAAAACTAAAAGCAATGGCCATTGCCATAGTTTTTAGTTGTTTCCGTTCAAACCTTAGCAGTTTTTTCAGGTTGTAAGCCGTAGCAGCCATTTGCACTATTTTATTGGCCTGTTCGATGCCAATCGTATTTATTTTCCGCAAACCCATAAATTGGGTCAACGTACCCCAAACGGGCTCAACGGTCGATTGCCGTTTGCTTTTCATTGCCCTGCCAAATTTGCTTCTTATTCGTTGGTTATTCCTGGTGTACTGATCCACATAAATGGTTATACCAATACGTTTCTCAAAACTTTTCCCAATACACTGCTGTTTTATGAGGCAATCCTTGCAATCGCTGCGCCGTGTCAGGTAGTAATCCTTCCAGTTGCCTTTCTCTGCTCTGCGTACCCGGAAAGTTGCCTTCTTCCCCTCGGGACATAGCCAGTAATTGCCATCCTTTATATAAGTAAAACCTTTGGGACCGCCTTTATAAGTACCGTGTGGTGGAATATAACTTATCAGGTTTTGTTTTTCCAGAAAAGCGTAGTTTTCACCGCTGCTGTAACCTGCATCGGCCAGAACATTTCGCCACATAAGCCCTTCTTTTAAAAGCCGCTTTTTTAATCTCAGCGTTACATCCTGTAAATTTGTACTGTCAACCCTATCGGCATGATACGCTTTGGCATCGGTAATTACATGATTGGCTGTATCTACACTGATGTTCCCGTGGTAGTTTAGTTTCCTTGCTTTCCCGGGTTTTACGCTGATACGTGCGTCGGGATCGGTTGGGCTGTAATGCGTTTTGTTGCTCGTATATTTGGCTCCCTTGTTCCTGGAACCCGGGCGGGCATCCTGGTCTGCTGCCCATTTCTTTGTTCGCGACTTTATGCCTTGAAGCTCCTGCTTGTCTGCTGTTATGCTTTGTTGCTGTTGACTGGCTTTGTTTTTCTTTGCTTTTCGATGGGGATAATTTTCTTTATCCTTCGTGTTTAAATGCCGTACCCTGCGCAGATACGCATCCAGTTCTTCCTCCGGGACTTTCAATTCCAGGCTGTCCATACTCGCATTGGCCTTTACTGGCGCTGAATCCATCGCTTGCGTATGACCGGAAACCATCCCTTTTTCTATGCACATCCTAAGAACCTGTTCAAATACCTTTTCGAATAATTCTTCAGGAAACATGTGCCGCGTCCGGCTCAAGGTACTGTGCCACGGCAATTCTTCATCGATATCGAACCCTAAAAAATAGAGGATGTCTAAACGCATCGAACAATGCTCAATTATCTGCCGGTCGCTGATGATATTTTCAAGATACCCCACAAGACAAAGCTTATAAAACACGACCGGGTCGATACTTTTCTGACCACACGAACCATAATAAGGTTTGGTAAGCGAATACAAAAACGACAAATCCAGAAGTTCTTTTAACCTGCGATAGAAATTTTCTTTAGGAACACGTTGCGATAACTGGAAGTTGGAAAACAGTTTCTCGTGATAAACTTTCTTCCCCTGCATTTTTATTCTCAAGTTAATGAAAGATAACTTCTTACTCTCCGGGATTATGCTAAATTTGTTAACAAAACTTGGTGAGTTGTGCAACAGGCACAATGTGTATAATTCATAAGGATTTCAGAGGTTTTCGACCATAATCACCCGCGTCAATTTTGGGTGGTATCTTGATAAGTTTGAAACCCGAAATCCCTTACGAAATCATACACCAACCGTTATGCACAAGTTTGAAAAAGAATGAGAAATAGTATAAAATCGAATAGACTTAGTTTTAGGTTTGGTTCTTTAGAATGGTCAAATTTCTATGGACTACCTATCTTTCTATTAATTCTCGGTTTAATCGGACTATTCTTTTTTATCAAAGGTTTTAATCAAATAAATAAAACATCTGACTTGGCAATCCTCATAATAATTTGCCTACTAAGTGGACTTTTATTAATTCTCCGCCAGAGAAATCGATTAAAATTCAAAAGGTTTAATTTAAACGGAGAACTTGAAGATTTCAAAACAAAAGTTAGAGAGTTATTGAAAGACAATCAATGGGAAATTGACTACGACAACAAAACCTTTTTACAAGCAACTTATAGAGGGAGTGTTTTTAGTTTGGACATGCTGACTTTAAAATTCAAAGACAAAGAAATCTTGTGGAATATTATCCATCATCCAAGTAGTCACAATTCCATTGCGTCGACTTTTTCGACAAATAGACATGGAAAAAAAATGATTAGGCAAATACAAAATGAAGAAAAAAGTTGAAAACATTGGTTCTTACCAAAATGTACAAAATTCAATTATCAATGAAAGTCAAGAATTTATTATTCTCCCAAATGGGAAAAATATTGGAATAATTGACTTCGATAAATCATTAGAAAATTTGTCAATAATTGTTGATAGAGCAAAATCGGCGTTAGCAAATAAGTTCTTTATAGAATTCATTTCTCTTAAAATTCAATATTTAGAGTATTTTCTAAAAATTTATTGGGTAAGTAAAAATCCTAAAAACGAAATTTTGGATGAAAATAGTCGTAAATTTTTCGGAACGTTGATTAATGAATGTAAGGAATATGGTTTTGACTCAGAACTCATTGATAAAATAAATCGGTTTAACACTGAGAGAGTCAAAGCAATTCATAAATTTCTAATGGGAGGAATCAATGAATCTGAATTAGAAATCGTTTGCACAGAAAATTCAAAATTAGGTAATGAATTATACAATTATGTTTTAGATGAATGTGGAGAATTTATTGATGATATAGAGAGAATACCTAAAGAAGTTGGAAGTATGATTCTTTCCAGACCAAAAAAATAAAAAACCAGTGCATAACACAGGTAACCGTTGCACAACCCATTAATTTTAAGATACTGTTAAAACCACATAGATAAAGGAGCTGTTCTCTTACGTTTTAGGAGGACTTATC
>JGI12576J13900_1000454_pt1 | contig 11366 bp, 11 predicted proteins | sample TtanPargueraPR_5_FD_13900 | JGI IMG/M metagenome (IMG submission 13900)
ACTGCAGAACCTGCGTTACGGCTTTTACCAGCTGTTCTATCTGGCCCTGGCCATGACCGCCCTACTGGTTGCCGGCCTGGTCTACACCTGGCTATGCCGTCGCCAGCAGCTTTCCGCACCCGGCCACCTGGTCATTCTCGCCGGCCTTAACAGTGGCCTGGTTGCAGCGGTACTGACAATGGATGCCCCGGGCATCAGCCACTGGGCCATGCCTTTGCTTTCTCTGAACCTGCTGATTCTGCCCCTGCGGCATGGGCTAATGCTCTCAGCGATGCTACTGGTGCCGGTGCTGGTTGTCGCCTGGCTGTCGACACCCATAGACACAGCCCTGATGACGACAGCCGGCCTTATAGCACTTCTGGCAGTGACCGCCCTGTATATCTGGCACTATGACCACATGGCGCAATCGGCCCAGGATCTTGCCATTACCGACCCCGCCACCGGAGCCCATAACGCGCGTTTTCTGGATGAGACACTGCAGAAGGAAATCAGTCGTGCCATTGCCACCGGCCACCCATTGTCGGTGATCAGCCTGAACATCGACCATGCCGACGAAATTCGCGACCTACACGGTAAGGCCGGCCTGCAAACGCTGCTGCGCGACGTCACAGGCACCCTGTTTGAAATCATCCGGGCCGGGGATTCGCTCTACAGTATCAACGGATCGGAGTTCTTCCTGATCCTGCCGTTTACGCCGGAGGAAGGGGTACGGGTCATTGCAGAGCGCATTCGCAGGACCCTCAGTGAACATGACTGGGCCCAGGTTGGCAAAATATCGGTCAGCCTCGGCTGCACCACCCGGGGCAACGGCGACACCAGCACCCATTCATTGCGTGACCGCGCCGTCACCGCCATGCTCGAAGCCAGGAAGCGAGGAGCGGATTCTGCCTGGTTCAGCCCGGGAGAGCCCGTCAAGGCATGACCGCGACCTGGCTCACTGACGTTACTTCCTGGGTAGCCGCCAATCCGGGCTGGCTGATTGCCGCCCTGTTCCTGACCGCGCTGATAGAATCGCTGGCGGTTGCCGGCATTATCATACCTGGAGTGGCTTTATTGTTCGCATTTGCCGCGCTTGCCGGCAAGAGCGGCCTGCCCTTGTCCGACGCCCTGCTGTGGGCCGGCCTTGGTGCCGTGGCAGGGGATGCGATCAGCTTCGCCATCGGCCGACTGCTCAAGGGGCGCCTGGATACCGTCTGGCCATTCAGTCGATACCCGGGGCTCATTGCCCGCGGAGAGCGCTTTTTTCGCGCCCACGGGGGAAAGAGCGTGGTCATCGGCCGTTTTGTTGGGCCGATACGCCCGGTCATTCCCCTGATTGCCGGTGCGCTGACCATGTCCTGGCAGCGTTTTCTCACCTTCAATCTGCTATCAGCCGCGGGCTGGGCCCTGGTGTATGTCCTGCCGGGATTTTTCGTAGGCTCGGCCATGAGCAGCGAGATCAAACCCCCACCCCATTTCTATCTGGTACTTGCGGTCAGTGGTGCGGCACTGGTGGTTGTCTATCTGATTGTTTTTCGGATTCGGCTCGGTGTTGGTGAAGGGAGCTGGCTCTATCAATGGCTGGAATCCCGGATGGGTCAATACGACGCAACACACCGGTTCTGGCGTCTGTACAGCAGCGAGCGGCCGGCTCAGCAGGGGGAATTTCCTCTGCCCTCACTGCTAATGACGGCCACCTCGCTCGCATTGTTTCTTGGGCTGGCACAGTTGGTCGGAGTTAGTGATGAGCTGGCCTTTATGAACCAGCAAGTGCTGCAATGGTTCGGCGCTCTGCGCCAACCCCTACTGGATCTTCCGATGGTAGCGTTCACCTTGCTGGGAGATCCCCCGGTCCTGTTCGCTGCCGCCGTGTTTGCCGTTCTGTTGCTGGCGTTCCGGGGCTACTACGCAGCCGCCATTCATATTGCCACTGCAGCAGCCATCACCGGGATCAGCGTTTGGCTGCTGAAAGCAGGTATCGGCATCAGCCGGCCAGATCAGGTGCTCTCGGCACCAAGCTCCGGCGCTTACCCCAGTGGGCATACGGCCGGTATGACCGTGCTGGTTACCCTGGCAGCCAGCTTCGTCGCGGGCGAAAACCGCAAACACCAGCGCTGGCAACATTACCTGTTTCTGTCACTACCCTTGCTGCCGGTAGCCCTGAGCCGACTGTATCTCGGCGTGCACTGGTTCACGGATGTGCTTGGAGGCCTGTTTCTGGGGCTCGCGATCACCGGTGCGACACGGGCCAGTTACAGCCGATATGACAGGGTGGCGCTGAGCCCGGACAGCTTGACCTGGGCCGCCGGAATCGGCTGGCTGGCTTTCGTGGCCATGTACATGATGGGTAACTGGGAAACTGCCGTGGTGAGTTACGCACCCCAGCTATAACCGTCAGCCGCCCTGTTCCAGCGCTTCCAGCAACTGTTGCAGTCGGTCAAGCCGTTCAAGCGGATCCTGTAATTCCGCCAGCCGCTGTTTTTCCTGCTTATCCAGCGGCAGCAATTCGGTCAGCCTCCAGCCAATATGGCGGGCATCGTCATAATCCACATCCATTTCCAGGTCCTTGACCACCGGATGCCGGAACAGTGCCCGCAAAACCGAGGGCAACTCATGGTAGCGTTCCGGCACGTCGCTCTCGGCCTCGGCAATCAGGCACTCCACATCGCCGACATTGAGACCATCCTCCTGCTGCCAGCTACGGATGACGGAAACCTTGTAATCGCCCTCAACGGTGATACCCAGCAAACCGTTATCCAGTTGCTGGAAGTCAATGATCCGGACGTAGGTGCCGATGTCGTAGAACGAGGCCCGGGCTTCGGTCTCGGCCCCTTCCCGCAACAAAACCACGACAAAACCGCGATCCTCCTTCAGGCAACGGGTGAGCATGTCGATATAACGGGGTTCAAACAGCTGCAGGGGGATTCGCCCCCCGGGCAGGATGATTGAATTCAATGGAAACAGCGGTACGTTCATAAGTTTTTCAGTCACTACCGGCCAGGCTCCTGCTGCGGCTTGGTCTATCGAATCGAAAGAAGCTTCTGCACTTCATCCACCCGTTCCCGGGCCTCACTCAGCAGTTGCAGACTTCTGGAAGCATTCAGTTCCAGCTCCCCCAGCCGGCGCCATGCCGGCACCTGATCAAAGGCTGGAAGCCCCTCATTCTGGCTGGAGCCAATCATCGAATGCAGTTGGGCAACAATCACCACGTCAACCAGTTGGGGCGCAGTTTCCCGGCACTCATGATGCCAGTCTTCCGCATGGCGCACCGCCTCCACGAAGGCTTTCGGGAACGCCCAGTTCTCAAGTACCGCGCACCCGACATCGGCGCGGAGTTCGTCGATGGCATGGTGCAGGTTTCTGTCATCGGCGAACAGATTGACGTGGTGCTCGGCCTGCACCAGCACAGGAACCACACCGATATCATGCAGTAACCCCGCCAGTAAGGCTTCCTCAGGATCAATGCGTGTGGCGTGGTCCGCCAGCACCCAGCACAGCGCTGCCACCTCCCGGGAATGGCGCCATAGCTGCTCCATTTCTTTCTGTAATGCCGCCCGACGGGTCTTGAACACCTCGCGCATGGCGAACACCGTCACTAATTGCCGGGTGGTACGCATGCCCAGCCGAACCACAGCCTCACGCACATTGCGGACATCGCTGAAACCGCGATAGAGCGGACTGTTGCAGGAACGTACCAGCTTGGCCGCCATGGCCGGGTCTGCCGACACCGCGGAAGCGACCTCGGTGGCCGACGAGTCATCCCTATCCACCACCCGCCGGACTTTCCAGGCCACATCCGGCACACTCGGCAACTGGACTTGATTGGACCGCAGCTCAGAGTAGAACTCCATCAACAGATGGTGCTCTTCGCTCTGGTCTTCGTCGTGATCCGACGAGTCCATTTCCACCTGGGAAATGGGCGCCGCCCGCAGCATCTGGTTCAGCACTTCCTGCTCGATCACCAGAAACTCGCAGGGTTTGACCGCAGTAACGTCATACATCCGGGGCTGCAGGCGGGCTACTGGATTGAGGGCTTTGTCGGTCTCAGCCTCAATGGTCGACTTACGACCATCAACCGATTGCAGCTCCACGGCGCCGGAAATCAGAAAATAATCCAGCCCATCCCGAACGCCCCGTTCCATGACCCTCTGCCCTGGTCCATGGGTTCTGCGCTCAGCCCGGCTGGCCAACAGCACAAGCTGATCGTCAGTCAGACGGCCCAAAGGCTGAAAACTTTTAAGACGACGTAACGGCAGGCTTTCCTGGCCGCCCATAGGCAGACTCCCCTGAACTGCTGGATAAAAAACGGGCATCACATGTTACGTATTGTAATCACCACTCGGGAAAACAGCCATGCGAGCGGCGTCGAATCTGTTATCCTCTGGTCTTTAACTTTATCCGATAACCTAGGGAGAGAACCGCCTACCATGCCCCAGTATCGTTCCCACACCTCTACTGCCGGCCGCAATATGGCCGGTGCCCGCGCCCTCTGGCGTGCCACCGGCATGAAAAACGAGGACTTCGGCAAACCCATCATCGCCGTTGCCAACTCCTTCACCCAGTTTGTGCCCGGGCACGTTCACCTGAAAGACCTGGGCCAGCTGGTTTGCCGCGAGATCGAAGCGGCCGGCGGTGTTGCCAAAGAGTTCAACACCATTGCTGTGGATGATGGTATCGCCATGGGGCACGATGGCATGCTTTACTCCCTGCCGTCGCGGGAAATCATCGCCGACTCGGTGGAATACATGGTCAACGCCCACTGCGCCGATGCGCTGGTGTGCATCTCCAATTGCGACAAGATTACCCCGGGCATGCTAATGGCCGCCATGCGCCTGAACATTCCCACCATTTTTGTTTCCGGCGGCCCGATGGAAGCCGGAAAAACAAAGCTTTCTGAACACAAGCTCGACCTGGTGGATGCCATGGTCATCGCCGCCGATCCAACGGCGACCGATGAGATGGTCGAGGAATACGAACGCAGCGCCTGCCCCACGTGCGGTTCCTGCTCCGGCATGTTCACCGCCAATTCCATGAACTGTCTGACCGAAGCCATCGGCCTGGCCCTGCCCGGTAATGGCTCCATGCTGGCCACCCATGCCGACCGGGAACAGCTGTTCCTGAAAGCCGGTCGCCAGATTGTGGAGAATGCCAAACGCTATTACGAGCAGAACGATGCCAGCGTTCTGCCGCGCAGCATCGCCTCCGTGGAAGCATTCGAGAACGCCATGACCATGGACATTGCCATGGGCGGCTCCACCAACACCATCCTGCACCTGTTGGCTGCGGCCCAGGAAGGCGGTGTTGAATTCTCCATGGCCGATATCGATCGCTTGTCCCGCAAGGTTCCGCAGCTGTGTAAGGTTGCTCCCAACTCCCCCAAGTACCACATGGAAGACGTGCACCGCGCCGGCGGCATCATGGGCATTCTGGGTGAACTGGAGCGCGGCGGCCTGATCAACGTCGACCTGCCCACGACTCACAGCAAAACCATGCGTGAAGCCCTGGAAACCTGGGACATCATGCGCTCGCCAACACCCGAAGTGATCGAATTCTACAAAGCCGGCCCCGCCGGTATTCCGACTCAGACAGCCTTCAGCCAGAGCACCCGCTGGCCAAGCCTCGATGGCGACCGTGAAGACGGCTGCATCCGCTCCGTGGAACACGCTTATTCTTCAGAAGGCGGCTTGGCAGTACTGTATGGCAATATCGCCCAGGATGGCTGCGTGGTGAAAACCGCGGGCGTTGATGAAAGCATCTACGTCTTCGAGGGCAAGGCCCGGGTCTTCGAAAGCCAGGATTCCGCCGTGGCCGGCATTCTGGGTGACGAGGTCAAGGCCGGTGATGTGGTGATCATTCGGTACGAAGGGCCCAAAGGCGGTCCAGGAATGCAGGAAATGCTCTACCCGACCAGCTACCTGAAATCCAAGGGGCTGGGCAAGGACTGTGCACTGCTGACCGATGGCCGGTTCTCCGGCGGAACTTCAGGGCTCTCCATCGGCCATGCTTCGCCGGAAGCTGCTGCCGGTGGCGCGATTGGTCTGATTGAGGATGGCGATACCATTCTGATCGACATCCCAAACCGATCTATCAATGTTCAGGTCAGTAAGGAAGAACTGGCACAGCGACGGGAAGCACGCGACGCCAGGGGCTGGAAACCGGAGTTACCGAGGGACCGGAAGGTATCCGCCGCCCTCAAAGCCTACGCACTGCTGGCCACCAGTGCCGATAAAGGTGCGGTTCGGGATTTGAGCAAGCTGGACTGAATCTGGACCACAAAAAAGCCCGCAAAGTGTTTGCCTTGCGGGCTTTTTTTTATCCGGGGACTGGCGTTTACCAGAGCGACCAGCCACCATCTTCGTCTTCTTCAATGGTGTCTTCGGCAGAAGACTCGGTCTCAGCTGGAGCCGGTTCTGCCGGTGCCGCCTGCGCAGTTGCCGCCGGCGAAGACTGGCCTGCATCAGCGGCCGCCTGCTGCACGGTGATCAGCCCCAGAGCACGCTCGGTTTCCTCGTTCAGAATACCGGTTGCCTCAAGGCCGTTGTCTTTCTGGAAGCGGGTCAGTTCCGCCCGGGTCTTGTCATCCATGCTCGGGCTGACATTGGTGATGTCGTAACCGGCGCCATAAAGCGCGTGCTTGAGCGCGACCACTTCATTGGCCTGGGCAACGGGTGCCAGACCCAGCAGGGCGACCGTTCCGACCGCCAGCGCCGTCCTGCCGATGTGACGGGTGACTGTTTTCATGGTTCTCACCTGATCTACTCCTGGATATCTCTGTGACATCTGCTGTTCTGTTTTTATAGTGTGGCGCCTTCCTCTACGTATCAGCGCTCCATAGACCATAACATAATTTAATCTTCGCGGGCCGGACCATTCTCGGGATTTGACGGATCGGCATAGTGATACTGGCCAAATTCACGGATAAAAATGCCCCAGAACGCCATGAAAAGCGCCGCCACCAGCGGACCCATGACAAAACCATTGATGCCGAACATAACAATGCCGCCCAGGGTGGACAAAAGCACGAGATAGTCCGGCATTTTGGTGTCCCGCCCTACCAGCACAGGCCGGAGCAGGTTATCCGCCAGACCAATCACCACCACCCCATAGGCGGTCAGAATGATGGCCGGCACAATGTCCCCCACGGCAGCCAGATAGATGGCCGCCGGCACCCAGACAATCGCAGCCCCGACGGCTGGCAGCAATGAGACGATGGCCATGACCACCCCCCACAGCAAGGCTCCGGTAATGCCCCCCCCCCCCCCAGTATCCAGAAGATTACGCCACCGAGCGCACCCTGAATGATGGCGATCAGCAGGTTACCCTTGACCGTGGCACGGGTGACTTCCGCGAATTTGGCAAACAACAGGCGCTCACGCTCATCACCCAGCGGCAAGGCGCGAATCATCAGTTCTATCAGTTTCTGGCCATCGCGGATCAGGAAAAAGGCCAGGTAAACCATCAGAGCCAGCCCCAGAAAGAACTGAAAGGTGTTCTGCCCTATGCCCAGGGCCTGCTTGGCCAGGAACTGGCTCCCCCCCAGAAAGGCATTAACGGCGCGGTCCCTCAGATCCGCAAAGTTGATGTCAAACTGGGCCAGAAAGGCCTGGATGGCAGGAAACGACTGGTTAACCTGATCAATGTATTCCCCCGGCCGGATCTCTCCGGCCTGGATCTTCTGGTAGATCCCCATACCTTCCGCGATCAGCGCCGCGCCCAGTACCAGCACCGGAATCACCACGATCACCATACACACGAACAGTGTAATCAGGGCGTTTAGTGTCGGCCGGTCGCCAAGTCTGCGTACCAGCAACTGCTGCACCGGATGGAAAATCAGCGCAATGGCCACCGCCCAGAAGATCGGGCCAAAGAACGGCTTCATCAACAGAATGAACGCAAGCGACACACCGAGCAGCATCGCCAGAAAAGTCCGTGTTTCAAGTTTTGCGTACATAGTTAAACAATTCCTGTCCAGAACATGCCCATCGGGGCTGATAGGGAAAGCAGACTACCACGATAGCGTGGCCAGTGTAGTGGGGTTCGCGTTATAGTGGTTGGTTATCAATCAGCCAACAATACAGGTTATGTGGTTGGAAGCAGACAACTTTACCGTGGAGAGCGCGCTGGAGGCCGCACTGGAACTGCAGAAAGTGCTGGCAGCCCGAACCCATCGTCGCAAGGTGATGGGCCAGGAGGTACTCGTGCCCGGCCAGTTGGGCGAGGCCCTGCACCTGCCCAGAACCATCAGCCGCCTGCGTGGCAAGCAGCAACGGTTGCGAGATCGTGGCCTGGAGGATTTCCAGGAGCTCTGGCCCACGCTGTCTGAATACACTCGCCAACGGGTTCTGGACGGACTTGGCTGGTACGACCCCAAGCAACTCGACTGGGAGGACAAGCGCTCCAACCGCCGGCCGTTGGTCGATCCTGACGCCTGATACGTACAACTGCGGAAGCCGAAGTGCAGGGCCCAGGCCCGGACTGACTTTGAAATGTCACACTTCGCCCTTACTGTGATCTGATCAGGAGGATAACTATGACAGACAACAACCATTACACTGCCATCCTGGCCCAGGGGAGCGCCGTGCCCACCCTGTTGTGCGGGCATTGCCATTCCATTCTCTCCCGCGCCAGAATTTTCCGTAACCAGGGCGACGCCCATCAGGCCATTGAGTGCAACACCATCGGCCTGTGCTCCGCGGACGATTGCGGCGCGGTGAACTGCTGCGACGAGGCTCTGGCCCAGGTGGAAAACCCAGAACGCCTGTTTGACATCGCATCCTGATTCAAACTGGCAACGCTCTGTTACGCAACTCAAACACACAAAATTCCCATCTGATTTATCCTGACCTTCGACGATTGTCGTACCGATAATCACGCAACCACTCAGTCAGGACAGTCGATGGCATGCGTATTCTGAGAACCGACGAAGCCCGCTTCGCAGGCCTCCCGGATTACCCCTTTTCAGCACACTATCTGGATGTTGAGCCAGGTCTTCGGATGCACTATGTAGACGAAGGGCCCGCCCACGCAGACCCAGTGGTGATGCTTCACGGGGAGCCATCCTGGTCCTATCTCTACCGGCACATGATTCCGCTTGTCGCCGAAGCGGGCCATCGGGTGCTGGCGCCCGATCTGATTGGTTTTGGCAAGTCAGACAAACCCGCCGATGTCAGCGACTACAGTTATGACAGCCACATGCGCTGGCTGACCCACTGGCTTGAAACACTGGACCTGACCAACGTCACGCTGGTGTGTCAGAACTGGGGCTCACTGCTGGGATTAAGGCTGGCGGCAGAGCATCATCGTCGGTTCAGCCGGATCATTGTCGGCAACGGCATGCTGCCAACGGGGGACACCCGGGTACCGGCCGTCTTCAGACTCTGGAAGGCGTTTGCCAGCCATAGCCCCTGGTTTCCGATAGGCCGGATTGTCCAGCTTGGTACCGAACGGTCACTAAGCCCGGCCGAAATAGCCGCCTACGAGGCGCCCTTCCCGACACCGGATTACAAAGCCGGTGCCCGGGCGTTCCCGGCACTGGTGCCAACCTCACCCAACGACCCGGCCAGCGCCGCCAACCGGGAAGCCTGGCGCGTGCTGGAAAAATGGCGCAAACCCTTTATCACCTGCTTCAGCAGCGGCGACCCGATTACCCGGGGTGGCGACCGTTATATGCAGCGGCGAATCCCCGGAGCCTTCGGCCAGCCCCATATCACCCTCAACGGCGGACATTTCCTGCAGGAAGATTCCCCCCGACAGTTTGCCCGGGTCATTCTGGACGCGCTCAAAGCCGAGATGGCGGCCTGATAGCCAGGCCCGCCTCACTCAGCCGAAGACTGTAACCGTTTGCCGGCTCAGGGCCACCAGTTCACCGGCCGGAGTCCAGATACCAGCATGAGTGTGACCATATCCGGCGCCAGCCTGGTCGATGGTTGCCCGGTACAGCAGCCAGTCATCCGGCTTCATGGCAGGCCGGGGATGGACAATCTCCAGCGCCCAGCTCAGGGAACTGGCTGGCGCCGGCCCCTTGAGATGCGGCAACAGCGCCGGTGGCCAGGCATCTACCAGAGCAACAATGTGGGCGTCGGTCATAGTCTCCGGGGCTTCCCGGAACTTCATCCAGCCCCCCATTTCGCGCCCGCCCTTACCGGAGAATGGCATATGGCCAAACGCCCAGCGCATTTCGATATGACGGGTAAACTCCGGCGTCACTTTCGGGATATACGGAAGTGACTGACATTGCTCTACCGGCACCGCTTCCGGCGCCGACGTCGGCGCCACTCGGACAGCAGACTCACGGTCGCCCCCGAAACTGGCCAGACAGACAAGGCGGGGCTCGCCATTCTGAAGGATCCGTCCCTGGACCTGGGATACTGCCTTGCCTTCACGCAGGACTTCGGCCTCAACACGGGCCGGCACATCCGGCTCTACGGGTCCGACAAAAGACACCTGAAGAGCCCGCATGGCGCGATCATCCGCCACTTTTGATGCCATCACCTCAAACACCAGGGCCGCGACTAGGCCGCCGAACGTGGCACGTCCCTGGCCCCAGTCTGACGGTATCACCACTTCGCAGTTATTCCGGACATCACCGAGAAGGTCATCGAACGTCATTTGTTTCAGATCCTGTTCATTAGCCTGCAAACCGGTAAGACTGCACCACTTGTCGAAGCCTGACAATAGGCCGGCCCCGGCAACTACCTATCGATTGCCTGGCAATAGTCGTATAAAAACCACCCCAAACAGACTATAATGCGCCGAAATCATGCATTGCCTTTGCAGTGCGATACCCTCCGAATACCGAGTACATTCATGTCAGAATTGTCTTTTGCCGAACTGGGGCTGGATCCAGCAGTACTGGAAGCCGTCTCCGCCGTTGGCTATGAAACCCCGTCGCCCATCCAGGCGCAATCCATCCCTGCTCTGCTGGCCGGCAACCACCTGCTGGGCGTGGCCCAGACCGGTACCGGCAAGACCGCAGCCTTCGCCCTGCCGTTACTGAGCCGGATTGATGCTAACGTGGCCGAGCCACAGATACTGGTGCTGGCCCCTACCCGGGAGCTGGCGATTCAGGTCGCGGAAGCGTTCACCACCTACGCCAGCAAGTTCCGCAATTTTCATGTTCTGCCAATTTACGGTGGCCAGGATTTCTCACCACAGATTCGCGGCCTCAAGCGTGGCGCCCAGGTTATTGTGGGCACACCTGGCCGCATGCTCGACCATCTGCGCAAGGGCACCCTGAAGCTGGACGGCCTGAAGGCACTGGTACTGGACGAAGCCGACGAAATGCTGCGCATGGGCTTCATTGATGACGTGGAAGCCATCCTGGCGAAGACGCCGGACACCTGCCAGCGCGCGCTCTTCTCGGCCACCATGCCGCCACAGATCAAGAA